>BNJU01001783.1_pt1 | contig 68550 bp, 77 predicted proteins | sample 8539281 | NCBI WGS metagenome assembly BNJU01 (sample SAMD00202456, study PRJDB9452) | human saliva metagenome | isolation source: human saliva | place: Japan
CGGTGAGAACCTCACCCACTGCAGCAGCAGGCCCTCCCAGGGACCGGGTGACGGGGACCGCCAGCCCCAGGAGGCGGCCAGGCGCTCGGCCCAGCGGCCTTGACCGGTGAGACCGCCAGAGCGACGGCCCAGCCCACAGTGAGCCTGGATCCGTCAGAGGCACGACAGAACCCAGCCCACGCACCGTCGGCTACACCAGAGCCCCACCGAGCCGATCGGCATCGACACCACGGCGAACGGCGTCACATGTCACCGCCGATGAGCGGGCAGCCGCATCCCCACAGGGCAGAAGGACTCCGCCAGGTGACTGTTAGCCCACCGACGGAACTCGGCCGAGGACTCAAGAGACCCTGAGGGCCTCCAAGCAGACCCGACCGCCCCTGATCCACCACCGGCGCGCGCCGGACTGCAACGTAAGTGACGGTCAGGGTCGCGCCCGGCCACCAGCCATCGATCGCCTCCAGCGCCGACGTCGAGGCCGGGTCCAGCCTGCGGTCGCCTCATCCAGGATGATGATCGGCGAGTCCTGCAGCAGCGCCCGAGCGATGGCGATGCGCTGACGCTGGCCGCCGAGGAATGCCGCCCGCTCGCCCACGGCCGTGTCGTAGCCGTCGGGCATCTGAGTGATGAATCGTGGGCGTGGCGAGCGTCGCGGCTGCACCTGCCTCATCGGAGGCACCGGGCCGCCCCAGCCGGATGTTCTCCCGGATCGTGCTGGTCAGACAGCACCGCCTCCTGGTGCAGGACCGAGCTGCGAGCGCAGGAAAGCGCAGATCCAGGTCTGTCCAGGCTGTGCCGTCGAGACTCACCGTGCCGGACGTCCGGATCCAGGGCCCGTACCACCAGGACACAGGGTGGACTTGCCTGGGCCCGACGGCCCCACGAGCCACGTGCTCGCGACCCACCGTCAGGTTCACCCGTGCAGCACCGCGCGCGGCCTCGTGAGCGGCATGCACGTGGTCGAAGTGGACCATGCCGTGAACCGTGTCCAGCACGGTGGCGTCATTGGGAGAGATGTCTGGGCTTGACCGCCATGGTCGACCACGGCTCTCCCGAGGCCGTCGCCCCGGGCGATGCGACCGGTGTACCCAGCCATGTCCCGAAGCGGCTTCATGGTGGTGCAGTGCAGGTCGTGAAGACAGCAGTGTCCCGGGGACATGGCAGCCCGTTCAGGACCGGATGCCCCGCCGACCACTGGCGACCACTGCGGTGGCCCGCCGACGATGACGTCCGTGGAGCGCTCCAGGCGCGCGGCGATACGGCGCGAGCGCACCTCACTGAGCGACACCGTGTTGGCGCCCGTGGCTGCTCAGTAGCGGCAACGAGTCCGACCATGAGCTGGACCACCTTGATGGCGCCGAGCGCGCTCCTGGCGGTGTTGGCCAGGTTTCCCCTCCGACTTGCGGCTGCGCGCAACGAGGCCGCGGAGATCCGCTGCGGTTGCCCGAGGACGCGAGCGCAGGAAGGCCACCACCGCCAGAAGCACTGATCACGGCAAGCAACGGGTTCAGGAACACCATGACCACGACCATGCGACCAGCAGGGGTCGAGATGTTGGCGGCCATCGGCAGGCCGGCGGTGACAGCCACCTCCTGCATGCGGTTGACGTCCGCGATGAGCCGCTGAACCGTGTCCGCGCTGCGTTGCGGGCATGAACCGCTGGGACGAGGCCCTGACGTGGTGGAAGGCCCGGCTGCAGGGAGGCCGCCGTCCGTGAGTCCACCAGGGCGAAGGCCACGGTGGCCAGGGCCAGTACACCGCCCGGCCGGCCACGATCACCAGCAGGGCGACACCGAGCCCACCAGAGGAGAGCCGTGGCAGGAACTGCCCGTGCCGGCTGAGCCGCCACCAGCGAGTCGATGGCGACCTTTCAGCGGCCAGGCTCGAGCACGCGAAGACCACCTGCCATGAGCACCACCGTCTTACCGGCCAGCGAGACGCCACTGCGGTGCGGCATCAGGACCCACCAGCCGCAGGGTCTGCTGCATGGGGAGTGACGCATCCGGCTGCGTCCGTGACGGCGTGGAAGCGAGCCCATCACCGCCCACCCCGAGCCACGCCGGCCGGCTCCAGGATCGGGTGACGACCCGCCGCCGGGAGTGGTGCTCCTCGGCCAGCAGACGACCCGTTGCCCCATCCGGGCCCGCCGCTGGGCGAGGCCGCCAGATCATCCAGGGCCGCGGCCAGCGCCGTGGGGTCCGAGGCGTCACGAGACACCAGTGGAGCTGCGAGCTCCTCAAGCAGCTGGGGATCTGCCCGACGTCGAGGCCACGACCGCCAGACCCGCGGCCAGGTACTCCAGGACCTCTCATGGGAGAAGTACTGCTGCTCGCGACCCCCAGATCCGGATGAGGGGCCACCCCGATCGCCGAACCCGCCGTGGGCGGGATCTCTCGGAGAGACTGCGGAAGTCCGCCTCCACCCCAGGCGCTCGGCCCGGGCCCGGAGCGTTTCCATCTCAGGGCCGTCCCCCGATGATCCGCAGGTCTCCACTGCTGACGCGCCAGGGACGCCGCCGTGATGAGGTCGGCCACCCTGTGCTGACGGCTGGCTTGAGCGTCACGAAGGTGACGACCACTCCGCTCGGGGTCCGCCGGCTGAGGCTGGATGCGACGCACGCCACACCGTTGGGAACCGTGTGGATCCTGTCGGCGACAGCGTCCGCATCCGGCACGTCGGCGGTATGACGACGAACCCAGTCGGCCACCGGGTCCGAGACGCACACCGTGGCCCGAGCGGCCCCGACCTGACGGCGCAGCGCCTGCTCGGCACCGGAGGCGTCCACCAGTGAGCGGTGACGACGCTGCTCGTCGATCAACGGAGCATTGACCTCCAGGACCCCCGGTACTCCGGTGGCCGCCGTGATGTCGGCCAGTGCCGTGGAGAACAGGGAGTAGCGCTCATAGACCAGGTCGGCGCCGTCGGCGACCACCCGTGAGGCGATCCTCTGCGCGGCACGCACCTGAGCCTGCTCCCGCTCAGCGGGAGCGACATCGGAGACCGCCTCCAGGTGCAGCTCGAGGTCGGTCAGGTCGGCGGGGACGTGCTCGCCCGAGCGCAGGGCGTAGAGCACCACCTCGTGGCCGGCGGCCCGCAGCTCGCGAACGACCTCCTGGATGTGCACCGAGGCGCCCTTGGTCCCGAACACCGGGATGCCCGGGTCGCAGCAGATGTAGGCGATCCGCATCAGGCGGCTCCTTCCTGGTCACCAGGTACATGCTGGGGCGGGGCGGGACCCGACTGCCAGGCTGCCGGGACCTCGGCCTGGGCTCGGGAGTCGAAGTGCTCCTCGATCAGCGCCCGCGCCCCACGGGACAGCGAGACGGTGTCGACCTCGCCCAGCGCGATCCCGCGCAGGGCCACGGCCAGGGAGGCCGGGTCGCCCGGGGGCAGAAGGAGCCCGGTGACGCCGTCGTGAACCACCTCCGGCAGGCCTGAGACCGCCGTGGCCACGACCGGCGTCCCGCAGGCCATCGCCTCCAGGATCACCGTGGGCAGACCATCGATGTTGCCGTCGGCCGCCTCGATGCAGGGAGCCACGAACACGTCCGAGCGCGCCAGCAGATCGCGCACCTCCGCCTGCGTGAGCGGACCCAGCAGACGGATCCTGCCGGCCAGCCCCAGGCGGTCGATCTGCTCTGTCAGGCGCTCACGCTCGTCACCGTCACCGGCCAGCTCCGCCTCGACGTCGACACCCGAGATCACCAGGATCCTCACCGCCTCGACCAGGTCGGCGAAGCCCTTCTTGGGCACCAGCCGACCCACAGCGCACACCCGCAGCGGTTCGGCCCTCTTGGCGGACACCTGCTCCGGGGCGCGGTAGGAGAAGCGATCCAGCTCCAGGGCGTTGTAGCGCAGCGACACGGTGGCGCCCGTGCCCGCCAGCACTGTTCCCAGGTAGTCCTCGTTGTAACGGCTGATGGCGATGACCCGCTGCGCGTCGGCGCAGATCCGGCGCAGCCACTCCGGGTCCACCGACTCGTGGAAGATGTCCTTGGCGTGAGTGGTCACGGTGTAGGGGATACCGGTCAGGGCCGAGGCGATCCACGTGACCCGCCCCGCCAGGGACGCGAAGTGCGCGTGCAGGTGGGTGATGGAGTCTCGGCGCGCCTGGCGCGCCAGCTCCACGCCCTGAGCCACCTCGTCACCGGGGAGCTCGGCCAGCACCGGCATGATGGCGGCGAAGCGCTCGCGGTCCTCCTGGCGGGTCAGGCCGTTGGTGAGCTGGTTCCACAGGTCGATGGCCCGCTGCGGCCGGCCCACCCAGTTGACCCGGGCGGCGACCCGGGCGATCTCGGGGTGGAAGCGCGCATCCGTGGTGGGGCGCAGCGCATAGATGCTCAGGTCCTCACCCTGGGCCTCGCGGGCCAGGATCTCGGTGACGATGAAGGTCTCCGAGAAGCGGGGGTAGACCTTCAGGACGTATCCGATACGGGGACCGCCCTGGGGGGTGTCGAGTGAGGGATTCATGCGGGGATCTCCATCCTGGTGAGGCTGGCGTCGTGGCTGTTGAGATGACTGAGGTGGGTGGTGGGGCTGTCGCTCCGGTCGCCAATGAGCTCGGCGGCGAGCACAGGGACGGTCTCCAGGCCGTCCAGGCGCAGACGACGTCGCCCCATCAGGTGGTTGCGGGCGGTGTCCTGATCACGCAGCAGCTCGGTGAGCCGGTTCTCCAGCGCCGCGGCACTCAGATCCGTGACTCTCAGGAGATCGACGGCTCCGGCCTCCTTCAGGGCGGTGGCCCGGATGAACTGCTCAAGGCGAGGCGTCTCGCGCGGGACGAGGAGAGCCGGGGTGTCGGAGGCGAGGATCTCGCTGACCGTGTTGTACCCGGCCATCGAGATGACCGCCGCGGCCTGCTGGATGTGGCGACTCATTCCCGACCAGGACCGGCGCACGACGGTGCGGGACCGGCCGCCTGAGCGACCTGGTGGAACAGGGCGGCATCGAGCTGCGGGCCGGTGACCACGACATGCCGGTAGCCGTCAGGGACGCGTGCCTTCGCGGCGGCCCGCAGCAGGGTGATGCCGTCGGAGCCGCCGCCGGCGGTCGTCAGGATGAAGGGCTCCGGATCGAGGGCGTTACCTGCCAGCGCGGTTGAGGCCTCGGAGCCGTCCCTGGTCTCGGCGATATCGCGACCATGGGCGAGATAGCCGGTGTAGCGCATCCGCTCCTCCAGCGCGGTCGGGGCCTCACCGGTGGCACTCAGGTCGTGGACCGCGGCGTCCCCGTAGACCCAGACCTCGTCGATGAGCCGGCGTAGCGTGTCGGTGTCGCCGAGCTCATCCCACTCCCGCCGCACGGTTGCCGGGGTGTCCAGGACCTCGCGCAGGCCGAGCACCACACGCGCGGCGGGGTGAGCCCGGCGCAGGTGCGTCAGGGGCTCGCGCAGCTCCTGGTGCACCCCGTAGGGATGCCGATCGATGATGAGCAGATCCGGGTCGAAGGTGCTCAGGACGCCGGACAGCAGGGCACCCCGGATCAGGCTCAGGTCCTCACGGGTGATGCGCAGCCGCTGTGGCAGGTAGGTGCCCCCGGACTTCTTGACTCCTGGCAGTACCAGCCAGTCGAAACCGTCAGGAAGGCGGTACTCCTGCCCCGGAGCCAGGCCGGTGATGACCAAACCAGTGACGTCACGACCGGTGAGCCCCGGCAGTGCCCGGGCCAGGTGATGGGCCAGAGCGAGGTTGCGGCGAAGGTGGCCCAACCCCTTGGCGTCGTGGCTGTAGAGGGCCACACGTAGGGGAACGGTCGTCATGATCGTCTCTTCTCCTGGTGTCAGTTGTGGATCGTTCTGAAACGATCCTGACCGGTCAGGAGAAGATGACGATTAAGGACGGATGAGAAAGCTCTCAGGTTTGTCGGAGGCTAGACCAGCTGCACCTGGACTCCGGCGTGACGCAGAGCCTCGACATGCTCGGCAGGGGCGCCGTCGTCGGTAATAACCGTGTCGATCTTGGAGGTGGGGCAGATGAGGGCGAAGGCCGTCCGGCCGAGCTTGGAGCTGTCGCACACGATGACGACGCGCTGGGCGGCCTCGACCAGGGCGGCGTTGACGGCGGCCTCGCCGTCGTGCTGGGCGTAGGTACCTCTCTCGTCAAGGCCCTCGACTCCCAGGAAGAGCGTTCCCACGCTGATCGAGGGCAGGATGAGCCCGGCCAGAGGGCCGGTGAGCTCGAAGGACCGGGCTCGCGCGATCCCTCCGGTGACGACGACGCGCACGCACTGGCGCACGGCCATCTCGCTGGCGATGTTGACGGCGTTGGTGACCAGGGTGATCGGCACGTCCGGATCGGTCAGGTCCGGTAGGAGCGCAATCTCGCGAGCCACCTCGGTGGTCGTGGTACCGCCGTTGAGACCGACGGAGTCACCTAGGTGCACCAGAGCGGCTGCTGCCTTGGCGATACGGGTCTTCTCATCGGCCATCTTGGAGGTGCGGTAACGCAGAGGCGGCTCGGTGGAGGTGGGGTTGGCGATGGCGCCGCCACGGGTGCGGCTGATCAGCTGCTGGTCCGCCAGATGGTCGAGGTCTCGCCGTGCGGTCGCCGCCGAGACCCCCAACCGCGTGATGATGTCATCGATATGGACGCTGCCCTCGTCCATGACGATGTCGAGGATGGCCGAATGGCGATCATGCCGAGACATCTCGATCCTCCTGGGGCTCAAAGATGTGGTGCGGACGGAGAGGGGCGGGCGGGAAGGAGCGCATATGGATTTGTTCATCAACTACTTGCCTTATCCTGGTGACCGTGCGGCAGGTAGTCGTCGTACTGACGTCAGCATAGTTCAGTGGTGCTCGTATTTGCCTCCCGAGAGCGATACATGGCGATACAAACCTTGCTACTGTCGTCGACATCAATCACGCCATTGCGTGGGGTGGTGGTCCCGTGGGCTCGCCGCCCCGCCCCCGAGAACAGAGAAAACATGGGATCTCCCGCTGACCTTGCCGAGCGCCTCCACCGCGAGGAGGGCGTCGTCGCCATAGGGGTCGACGTCAGTGCCGACGGCATCACCGCGGTTGTTGCAGATGGTGGGGGGAGCGTCATCTCCTCCCTGGAACGCCCAGTGCCCAAGGAGTGTCGTTCCAACAACGCTCACCGACTGGCCCAGGAGATCGGCAGCGCGATCGAAGCCTTGTGCACGGGCGTCGCCGACGACCCCAGCGGTGAGGCGTCCGGGGCGGCGGCCCTCGTCGTCGGGGTCTGTGTGCCGGGCGTCGTCGACGAGGACGAGGGGCGCGTCCGTCGCAGTGAGGCCCTTGGGTTGCAGGACGTCCCGTTGGTGAGTCTTGTGAGGCAGTCGCTGTCGTCGTGGGTCACTGGGCCGTCCGGGCTCTCCGGAGGCCTTGAGGTGATGCTCTATCAGGACGCTGGTTGCGGCGCCTGGGCTGAGAGCCAGTGGGGCGCGGCCGGGAGGGACTGCCTCTATCTGGCGGTTGGCGAGCGGATCTCCTCCGCCGTCCTGCTGGGCGGTGCCCCGGTGCTGGGTGAGGGCTGGGCCGGTCAGGTCGGTCGGATCCTGGTTCCCGATCCGGACTGGAGCGGGGAGAGGGCCCGCCTGGAGGATGTCGCCTCCGTCGGCGCGATGGTGAGGCGACGCACCGCCGGCATGGTTGATGACTCCGCAGGCTCCCTGACTCCGGTGACTCCTTCTCCGGCGCTGTCGCGGCGACCTCTCGCAGCTGCGATGACGCTTCCGACGAGCCGTCCACCCAGTGCGCCTCGGGTCTGAAGGCTCTCCTCGGCGCGATGCGTTCGGGGGACCGGGAGGCGCGTCGCGTCTGGGACACCGGCCTGGACTCTCTGGCGGAGCTCGTCGCTCACGGTGTCGGTCTGCTCGGCCCTCTCGACATCGTCGTCAACTCCGAGCTGATGCGGGCCGATGAGGTTGTCTTCCTGAGCCTCTGCGACGCCGGGTGGCTGACCTCGTGGGCGACCCTGCCAGCACCGCGGCTGGTGGCGGCCCGGCTCGGGGTGTCGGCGCCGGCGTTGGGAGCAGCGGGACACGCACTCGCCGACTGGAAGTAGCCTGACGGTCACCCGAATACTGCCTTGCGTCTCTGCGCCGTTGGCTGATAACTCGCTTATGGCGTTGCGGAGACCCACAATGGGGGCAGGCCGTGGCAGTATGTTCGCCAACTGCAGTTGTCCAAGCCGGTTTGAGGAGAACCAATCGTGTCCCCCAGGAGAGAAGCGAGGCGCAGCGCGTGACCCTGTCTGCTCGTCCGCTTCGCATCGGCATCATGGGGGGAACCTTTGACCCGATCCACCATGGACACCTGGTCGCGGCCAGCGAGGTTCAGAACGTCTTCGCTCTCGACGAGGTCATCTTCGTGCCCACCTGGGCCCAGCCCTTCAAGAAGGAGCGCAAGGTCTCCCCGGCCGAGCACCGTTACCTCATGACGGTGATCGCCACGGCCTCCAACCCGAGGTTCACAGTCTCCCGGGTCGATATCGACCGGGGTGGTACGACCTACACGATCGACACCCTTCATGACATCGCGGCTGAGTACCCGGGCGCGGAACTGTACTTCATCACCGGGGCGGACGTGTTGGCGCAGATCCTCACCTGGAAGGACAGTGAGGAGATCTTCGACCTGGCTCATCTGGTGGGGGTGACGCGTCCCGGGCACGTTCTCAGTGACTCCGGGGTCCCCCGTGACCGGATCTCGCTGGTGGAGGTGCCGGCCATGGCGATCTCGTCGACGGACTGCCGTCAGCGAGTCGGGGAAGGGGCCCCGGTGTGGTACCTGGTTCCTGACGGTGTCGTGCAGTACATACGCAAGTACGGGCTTTATCGTATGGCCTTGCGGCCGGCGTCGGCGACGTCGATGACGGCGAGAGTGGCCCGCGAGCAGTCCCTGAGGAAGGAGAACGACGGTGAGCACTGAGCAGACCGGCGTCAATGCCCCCACGTCCGAGGAGCCGACGCAGGATGAGCACGCTCCACGCGGTAGTCGTCGTGCGATCCGGCAGGGCGGAGCGCGCCGCCGAGCGAAGGCGATCCTGACCGGCCAGCAGCCGCTCCTGACCCGACGTGAGATGAGGCGTCTGCGTGAGGAGGCCAAGGCACTGCGGGCTGCCGTCGAGGCGGGCGAGATCACCCCTGAGCAGGCCCAGGCGCTCCAGGACCCTCTTGCCGATCCGGCGTCGGTCACCTCCCGTTCCTCCGCCACGTCGGGTGATGAAGTCGATTCCGGGCTGGGGGAGGCGACCGAGCCTCCCGTCGTGGACGGGGGCGACTATCTCGAGCAGGGAGGGCAGAACCCACCCCTGAACCTGTCCGTGCCCGAAGGGCCGGCCGCCTCCGCTCCGAGCTGGCGCTCGCTGTCGGCCGCCGAGGCCGTGGCGATCTCCGAGATCGAGACAGGCCTGATGGAGGCCGTCGACCTGCCGGTGGCCACCCTTGACTACGACGCTCACTGGGCCGCGAACGCCAGTTCCGAGCCGGCACCGGTGCCCACCCGCTTCTCGCTCAAGGACCGCCTTGAGGGGGCCCTGTCTCCGAGGAGGACGAGCCGGGGAGCCCTCAGAGCAATGAGCCGCAGGGCGCTGTTGAGATGATCGACGACGCCGAGACCGAGGGGCCCGCCACCAGTCCCTACGACTACCGGGAGGGTTTTGGGCCGACGGTCCAGGCTAATGAGGAGGCCTCCGTGAGGTCCTCCCTCATCGGCCGACGCCGTGAGCGCTGCCTCTGCCGTCCCCGCCGCCTCCGCTGTTCCTGCCGTCTCCACAACTGTATCCGGTGCCGCCGACTTCGCCGCCTTTGAGCAGACCGGGGCCCCGCGGACCTCCGAGTCCGCCCGCAGCGGTGTGAGTGCTGGGTCGGCGTCCTCCGCAGGCTCGGTGCGCCGACCCATCGTGCGGATTCCCGCTGCTGCGCAGGGGGGTGCGCACCGTGAACGTCTCCACGGGAGAGCTCAGCTCGGTCCAGCCCGTGGACAGCTCACCATCTGCCCCGGAGGCCGTCGACAGTCAGGATGCCTACGGTTCCCCCTCTATCGAGGAACCGATGGTGCAGGACGACGCAGGGGTCGAGATCGACATCGAATCACAGACCATGGTGGTGCCGACGTCGGTGCCTTTGTCTCAGGCTGAGCAGGCCCCCGAGCTCGGTGCGCCCGGGGCTCCGCAGTGGAGGTCACTGCATCAGCCCTCGCAGGCGGACAGCTTCCAGGAGACGATCGTGGCCGGGGCGGCCGAGACCACCGTTGTCTCCGGTGAGGCCGTCAGTCCCTACGCCTTCTACAGCGACGAGGCCGAGAACGGCAACGGCCCGCTCGGGGCCTCCGAGTGGGACTCCGTGGCGGTCCCGGCTGCTGAGGTGCCCGAGGAGCCCTACCTGGCCCCCGTCAACGAGGTGACCGGGAGGGTTCCCACCCCGGATCACGTCCTGCCGATGGAGCAGCCCCGTTCCTCCTCGCGCATCGGTAAGGTGCTCATGGCCGCACTCATCATCGTCCTCCTGCTGCTCATCATCGGCGTGGTCCTGGCTCTGCTGATCGCCAACGGCAAGATCGGTGACAGCACGAGCGCCATGGCCGCCACCAGCGATGCGGGGGGGAGTGGATCCGTCAGCTCGTCTGACGGTGGCGTGCACGGTACAGTCGCCGCTGCCGCATGATGTCTGACTGACCGTCCCGAAGGAGATCCGTGTCCGCCACCGAACACGCCACGAGCCTGACCATCGCTGCCGCTCGTGCGGCGGCCGATAAGAAGGCCGAGCACCTCGCCGCCATCGACGTCTCCGAGCGGCTGGGGCTCACTGATGTCTTCCTGCTGGCCTCCGGGGCGAACGACCGTCACGTCCACGCCATCGTCGATGCGGTGGATGAGGCCATGCACCACGCCGGAGCCAAGCGCCGTACCCGGGAGGGCTTCGCCGACGCCCACTGGGTCCTGGTGGACTACGGCGACGTCGTCGTCCATGTCCTGCAGAACGAGGACCGGGAGTTCTACTCGCTCGAACGACTGTGGAAGGACTGCCCGGCTATCGAGCTGCCGGTGGACCTGACGCGCGAGAACAGTCGAGATGGTGCTGCGGTCGGCGGTCGGGAGGACGCTGCGTCATGACGGATCTCATTCTGTGGCGCCACGGCCAGACCGATTACAACAGTCAGGGGCGCATTCAGGGGCAGGTCGACATCCCTTTGAATGAGACCGGTCGTGACCAGGCGCGACGTGCCGCCGACGGTATCGCGGCGCTGGGGCCTACGCGCATCGTCTCCTCCCCGCTGGCACGGGCTCGGGCGACGGCTGAGGTGCTGGCGTCGCTGACCGGCCTGAGCGTCGAGCTCGATCAGGGACTGGTCGAGAAGTCCTTCGGAGACTGGGAGGGACTCAAGGCGGCCGACATCAAGAAGCAGTGGCCGGAGCACTACGCCACCTGGCGGGCTGGAGGAGAGCTTCCTCAGTTCAGGATCGAGGGGCGCCGTCAGACCGCCGAGAGGGTGGGGGGAGGCGCTCAAGACCATCGTCGCAGGCTCTCAGAAGGGTGACGTCATCGTGGCCGTCTCCCACGGAGCGGCCACCAACCTGGGGGCCACCTATCTGCTGGGGATGGATACTCAGCAGTGGTTCGGCCTACGCGGTATGAGCAACTGCTGCTACGCGCTCATGCGGACCAACAAACGGCCTCCGGGCTGGTCGGTGGTCAAGTGGAACGCCGGGCCACCGGTGGACTCCAGTCCGTTGGGCAAGATCCTGGGCTGAGCAGGTGAGGTAGCGCACGTACCGTGGATTTGCTCTGACGGGGCCGATCTTCATACAGTTATCCGCGTCGCCGAACAAGAGCGACGCCCGAACGGGGCTATGGCGCAGTTGGTAGCGCGCTTCCATGGCATGGAAGAGGTCGGGGGTTCGAATCCCCCTAGCTCCACGAGCCCGTCGGAGTGAACACTGAGCGGGACACCCATGAAGGGGCTATGGCGCAGTTGGTAGCGCGCTTCCATGGCATGGAAGAGGTCGGGGGTTCGAATCCCCCTAGCTCCACAAAGTCTCCGAGCAGGCCCCGCCATCCAGGCGAGGGTCATTTTGTTTCCCTGCTTACCGCTGGAGTGTGCGGCACAATGCGGGCATGGCTATCACTGTGCTGGTCAAGGCCTTGGGGGCCTTCTTCGCGATCATGAATCCTTTCGTCAATCTGCCCCTGTTCCTGAGCCTCACCCAAGGCCAGGATGCAGTGACCCAGCGGCGCACAGCGGTTCGTACGACGATCTCCTCCACTGTCATGTGCGCCGTCGTTCTGCTTCCTCGGCGCGGCAATTCTGAGGTTCTTCGGCATCGGCGTCGACGATTTCCGGATTGCAGGCGGAATCGTCCTGCTCATCATCTCCCTGTCCATGCTCAACGGCAGCGGCTCCAGCGCCCACGAGGGGAGCGCGCAGGAGAAGGAGCAGCACGACGTCGTTGCTGGTGATGGGAACGATGTCGCCTTCTACCCCATGACCTTTCCCATCCTCGTGGGGCCGGGAACGATTGCAACCATCATCGTCATCCAGTCACAGGCCCGGGGGCTGGCTGGGCATGCGGCGGTTGCGGCTGCATTGGCGGCCGTCCTCGTGGCACTCGGGATCGTTCTCTACTTCTCAGCCAGCATCGGCGCTCGTCTGTCCATGACGATGCGTACCATCATGACTCGCCTCATGGGAATGATCCTGGCCTCGATCGCGGTACAGATGATCGTCGTCGGGATCCAGCACCTCTTCCCGGGCTGACTCGCTGAGACGCGCCCCACGTGTGGGTTCCTGAGAGGAACTGGCCCCTCAGGGACTCTGAGGGTAGCCTCACCTTCAGATGTTGCCGGGAGCACCCCGCCCCCGCATGCGGCAACACGGTAGGAAGGTAAGCGTGTGACGTCCGTTCAGGTTCCCGACATCATGCAGCGCGCCCGGCGCATGGCCAGGCGTCTCCTGGCCGGCAGTGGAAGCGCCGCAGTGACGGCCTACCGCATTGACCCCTCCGCGCCGGCTGCCTTCGTCGCTCACGCTATGCGGGCCGATGGCCGGATCCTCGTCGCTGCGTGTCCACCGGAGGGTACCCCGCTGGCCATCGCGCCCGACGGCGTGGCCGTCGACGTCCGGCTCGACGTCACTCTCGATGCCGCCGAACCCGGTGTTCGCATCACGGCAGCCACCTCTCATCTGCTCGGGAGCCTGACCTGGATCGAGGGTGAGGACCGCTCCCTGACCCTCGCCTCCTCTCGGGCCTCCGCCTGCCACTGCGCCATCGTCGGCGAGGATCCCCTTGAACGGGTCCGAGAGATCGCCTCGGGACCCGGTGGACGGCTGGGCGTCATCACCTGTGAACGGGTCATGCTTCACTGCGTCTCCGGGGTCTCCAGCCATGATATTGAGGAGATCCTCGATATCGACTCGGCCGATGCCGGTGCGGCTCCCTCGATCTCCTGGAGCCCTCAGGAGATCATGGGCGCCCATGAAGCGGTCAGTGCTGTCGGTCAGCTGGGGCTGCGGGCCGTGTGCGAGGCGGTGCGTGAGGGACAGCTGCCTGGATGGGTCTGCTCCTCCCGCCCTGCTGTCGGCGTGTGTCCCACACTGTGGGACAGGACCATGTGCGTCGACGTCGATGCCCACGGGGTGACCCTCATGTCCATCACCGGTGAAGAGGTCACCACCCTGGTGGTCTCCTTCGCACAGGCACTGGCCGGCGCGAGCGAGGTCGGGCCGGCCTTGGAGCAGCTGGCCTCTCAGGCCCTGCCGCAGCGCCTGGCTCGTCCCTGAGGCGGCCAGGCGCGGTGCGCTTGCTGCCGTTGATCCGACTGCGGAAACCGAAACGGGGGACACCACCATGTGGTGGCATCCCCCGTTGGCCCCCAGCCGCTCGAGCTGGAGAGAGCCTTCCGGTCAGCGAACCTCGTAGGTCGTGCAGGCGGCGGTGTCGCCGCCGACGGTCACGGCCTCGGCCGTGCACATGAGATCCTTGTTGTGGATGCACTCGAGACGTTGGCAGGCCCCCACGTGGCCCTCCGCCACCGGCAGACCGCCGCGGGCGTCGAGGCTGATGAAGGTGTCGCAGGCCGGTGCGCCGTTGTTGCCACCGACGGTGATGGCGAAGGCGGTGCAGCCACCGTTGTTGAAGGCGCAGGAGGTGGTGGTGCAGGAGGAGATCTTGGTGACGGACATGGTGCTTTTCCTTTCGAGCGGATGTGCGCTGTGGACATGAATAACGTAAATCCGCTTCCGCCTCCCGGCAACGAAGGGCAGCCTGCCCTGTTCCAACTCGAGTCGTAAAACGTTGAAATTACGCCGTTTTAGTAGCTTACATCGGGCTATTTCCGTCCGCAGGGGGCCCAGTGGGAAAGGAAGGGATGCGTGCCGTCGGTTTTCGTTATTCCTCCCAGGTAAGGCAGTCCTGCACGGGTGCGGGCGAGGATGTGCCGCGGCGTGGAGGGCGCTACGTCAAGGGCGGGGCGGGTTGTGCCCGCCCCGCCTCAGGGGAGTAGCCGCTTTCTGAGCCGCCCAGAGGGCCGAGCGACACCGAGTGCCCCAGAGGACCGTGTGTGGCTCAGCTGTGGGCGGCCGCCACGGCCAGGCGTAGAGAGTCTGCGAAACGTGTCTCCCGCTCAGCGGCGCTCATATCGCCGGAGTGGTCCAGCAGGTGGTCGGAGACGGTCAGGACCGCCAGCGCCTGCTTGTCGTACTCGGCGGCGACCCCGTAGAGGGGCGGCTGCCTCCATCTCCACTCCCAGGACCCCGTGCCGTGCCAGCGCCTCGGTCTGTCCCTCGGGGGTGAAGTAGAAGTGGTCCCGTGACATGACTGTGCCCAGGTGGACGGTTCCGCCGACCTGGGCCTGCTCGGGCAGTGAGGCCTCATACGCAGCGGCGGCCAGTCGGAAGTCTGCGACCGCGCAGAAGTTGACGCCCGGGATGCGCAGCTGGTTCATGGAGGAGTCCGTGTGGGCGCCAGTGGCGACGATGACGTCGCCGACCTTGACCTTTGAAGAGAGGGCGCCTGCGGTTCCCACCCGAATGATCCGCTCCACCCCGAACTGGCTGAACAGCTCGGTGGCGTAGATCGTGAAGGAGGGCTGCCCCATTCCTGAGCCCATGACACTCAGCGGTCTGCCGTTCACGGTCCCGGTGAAGCCCAGCATTCCGCGCACGTCGGTGACCAGGCGGGCGTCATCCATGAGGATCTCGGCAATGCGGCGGGCCCGTTTGGGGTCGCCGGGCATGAGAACGGCAGGGGCGAAGTCTCCGGGCTCTGCGGCGATGTGAGGGGTGGCCATGGGGGATCCTCTCGGGTGGCGAATCAGGTATCGACGAGTGGTGCTCAGTGTGGCATGGATCGCGTGAGAAAAAAACAGGCGATCATCACGATGACCGTCCGTATCGTGGACGTCGAACGACGCATCGTGGTCACCGGACTAGCGTCCAGTGACAAAAGGGCCTGCGACCAGTCCGCAGGAAAAGGTGGCCCACGGGTCGCCTTCGTTCGTCATATCACGGAAGGTGCTCATGACCTCCAAGACAGGGGAGAGCGAGTCTCTTCAGGCGCCCCCGCGCGAGCAGTGGAGCGGTCAGCTCGGCTTCCTCATCGCCGCCCTCGGCTCGGCGATCGGGCTGGGCAACATCTGGCGCTTTCCAGGTGTGGCCTACACCAACGGCGGCGGTGCCTTCATCGTCCCCTACGTCATCGCGCTGCTGGCGGCCGGGCTGCCGATCCTCTTCCTCGACTACGCCCTGGGGCACCGTTTCCGCGGCTCCCCGCCGGCGGCCTTCCGACGCCTGTCCACCAGGCTCGAGTGGCTGGGATGGTTCCAGGTCTTCATTTGCTTCGTCATCATGACCTACTACGCGGTGGTTGTGGCCTGGTCCCTGCGCTACATTTTCTTCTCCGTCAACATCGCCTGGGGTGACGATGCCGGGGGCTTCTTCCAGCACTACATCGGCGTGGACCGGCTCGGGGAGGGAGTCGGGTACTCCCCGGAGATCATCATGGGCGTGGCCCTCCCGCTGCTGTTCGTATGGGGCTTCGGTCTGGTGGTGACCGCCCTGGGAGTCAGTGGGGGCGTGGAGAGGGCCAACAAGATCTTCCTGCCGCTGCTGGTTCTCATGTTCGCCGCCCTGGTGGTGCGCGCCCTCATGCTCCCGGGTGCGGGCGAGGGGGCTCAATGCTCTGTTCACGCCCAAGTGGTCCGCCCTGCTGGACTACCAGGTGTGGATGGCGGCCTTCGGGCAGATCTTCTTATCCCTGTCGGTGGGCTTCGGCGTCATGCTCACCTACGCCTCCTACCTCCAACGGCGCCGCTCCAACCTCGTGGGAACCGGCCTGGTGGCAGGCTTCGCCAACTCCTCCTTCGAGCTGCTCGCAGGAATCGGCGTCTTCGCGACCCTCGGCTTCATGGCGCACATGCAGCACGTCGGGATCAGCGAGATGAAGATCACCGGGCCCTCCCTGTCCTTCGTCACCTTCCCCACCGTCATCGCCCAGATGCCCGGAGGCGCGTTCTTCGGGGTGCTCTTCTTCGCCTCCTTCTCCATGGCGGGGCTGACCTCCTTCATCTCCATCATCCAGGTGGTGGCTGCCGGCGTGGGGGAGAAGCTCGACCTGACTCCGAAGGCGGCCTCCCTCGTCGTCGGCGTCCCGGCCGCCGTCCTGTCCTTCGTCCTGTTCGCCACCAGCTCGGGTCTGCCGGACCTCGACGTCGTCGATGCCTTCATCAACAACATTGGCGTCGTCGCCTCGGCCATCATCATGTGCGTGGTGGTCGCCTGGGTCCTGCGGCGCACCAGACTGCTTCAGGACCACCTCAATGCCGTCTCCGAGTCCCGGATGATCGGCCTGTGGTGGCGGGCCCTCGTCGGTGCCGTCGTTCCCGTCCTACTGGGATACATGTTCTTCCAGACCCTGTGGACGTACCTGTCCGAGGGATATGAGTCGGAGTCCTACTCCAGCGGCTTCGTCATGGTCTTCGGGTGGGGGATGCTGCTGGTGGTCGCCCTGTGCGCCGCCGTCATGAGCCTCATCCCCTGGAAGACCCCGATAGATGAGTTCGAGGCCCTTGAGCTGGAGGCCGCTTCCCAGGAGGAGGACTGAGATGACCGGAATCGCCGTGCTCATCATGCTGCTCGCCATCGTCATCATCTGGGGTGGCCTGGCGGTGTCCATCACCGCACTCATCTCGCGCGGACGCCGTGAGGACCGTGACGCCCGGGCCGAGGCCTCAGCGCGGGCCCGCGAGCACATGCTCCACCCCGAGCAGGCCGACTGACCGGCTCGGTCCGTTGAGATCCGCTGACGAGATCCACTAAGAAGAGAGACTGACTCCACCACCCGTCTGGGGCCCGGTTCGGCCGGTTTCCAGGCGGGTGGGACACAATACGCCTATGACTCAGACTGATGTGAGCCCCCGGGTGCTGCCCCGTCTGGTGGCCTTCGACCTCGACGACACGCTGGCGCCCTCGAAGTCGGCCATGCCACCGGCGATGGCCACAGCGCTCAGGCGGCTGCTCGACGTCGTCCCCGTCTGCATCATCTCCGGGGACGGGTGGGGCAGTTCCGCGACCAGGTCCTGGCCCACCTCGACGCCGACGCCGACGAGCTCTCCCGGCTCCACCTCATGCCCACCTGCGGGACGCGCTACTACACCTACGACCCATCCCGCGCCGATCGCGATGAGGACGCCTGGACGCTGGTCTACGCCAACGACCTCACTCCTGAGCAGATCCGCACCGGTTTCGAGATCGTCGAGGCGCAGGCCCGTCGCCTCGGCCTGTGGGAGGAACAGACCTGGGGGGAGATCCTGGAGGACCGCGGTAGCCAGATCACCTTCTCGGCCCTCGGGCAGGAGGCCCCCCTGGACGCCAAACGTTCTTGGGACCCCATGGGGGAGAAGAAGGCCGCCCTGCGTGACGCCGTCGCCCCGCTCCTTCCGGATCTGGAGGTCCGCTCCGGCGGCTCCACGAGCGTCGACATCACCCTCAAGGGGGTGGACAAGGCCTATGGCATGAAGCGCCTGGCGGAGATGACCGGTATCCCGTTGGAGGAGATGATCTTCGTCGGCGACCGCCTGGACCCGGAGGGAAACGACTACCCCGTCAAGGCTCTGGGCGTGCCCTGCCAGGCCGTGAGCGGCTGGCAGGACACCGTCGCCTACGTCACCTCCCTGGCGAGCCTCATCGCCTCTCAGACGCACAGCGGTGAGGACCCCGCCTCCCAGGTCTCGCTGGGTGCTCGTCTCTGAGGTGAGCCGTGGTTCGGACATCTTCAGATCCTGATACCAAGGCCGGCACCGGCACCGCCGAACGAGCAGGAGACCCGTGGGACGGCCTGCTGACGGCCGTACGGCGCTGCTGCGCCCTGGTCGTGACGGTGGTGCTGCTACCGCGCATCTGGTGGCGTCGTCGTCGCCCCGGCACCCGCACGGTGATCAGTGCGGCGGCATTGATCCTGGCCTCCAGCACGGTCTCCCTCCTGCTGGGACTGTCCACGGCGACGGCCTCGACGCCGGTCGGCCCGCATGAGGCGACTGGTCGACAACGCTGGACTCCACCGTCACACTGGACCTCGGGCCGCTGGGAACCGCGTCGATGGAGTCCCCTGCCGGGGTCCTCGGCGTCAAGGTGGTCCTGGGGGAGATCCCGGGTGATCCGACACCCGATACGGCCAACGCAGCCAGTGTGGGGCAGTCCCTGTCCTCCGATGCGACCTCCTACCTCTCACTGGTCTCCCACCCCGACCTGACGATCCGGCAGGGCCTCTATGGGCTGGCCGGCGACGCCCTGCGCCGGGCCGGAGTCATCGAGGCGATCTTCCTGTGCTGTGTGGCCGCCTGGCGCCTGGCACCGACCAAGCCCTGGCGCGATACCGTCCGAGCCGGTGTCTCACACCGCTGGGCGACGACCGTGGCGCTCTCCGCGACTGTGGCCACCGTGACCTCCCTCCTGGTGCCGGCCATGCGCACCGTCACCTCTCCGGGCTCCACCCTGTCCGTGCTGGAGGGGACCCCGCTGGCCCAGGCCCGTTTCTCAGGACGCATCGCCGACGTCGTCACCGCCTACGGGTCCAAGGCGCGTACCTTCGTGGAGACCAATAAAGGCTTCTACGCCAAGGCGGATACCAACCTACGGGCCGCATGGAAGGCCGCCGAGGAGACTGAGGGGCTGGTGGACGTCACCGCCGCCGACGGAAAGGTGGACACCGAGGACCTTCAGGCCCGGGTCCAGGCGTCCTCCGCGAAGACTCTGGTGAAGGCCGCCCCCAAGCCGGAGGCCGACGCCGCCCCCGCAGCCGTCTGAGAGCCCGAGGGCCACCGCGACGCCCTCGATCTCGGTGACGGGAGCCCGCTCAGTGCCCGAGCGTGGACGCAAGACGGCCGTGCTCACCACTGACCCTGCACTGCAACCTCGACGTCATCGCCTTCTCCGGGGTCCTCGACCAGCTCTCGGGCGCCGATATCCACATGGATGACGGCGACCTGACCATGACCGGATCGGATCCGGAGCGGGTGTGCGTCGACGCGCTGACCCAGGCGGTCCCGAGCTCGACGAAGAAGGTCGCCACCATCGGCAACCATGACTCCGACGCCACAGCAGCCCGTCTGCACTCTCAGGGGTGGACCGTCACCGACGGCTCGGTCCAGACGGTCGCCGGCGTCACCTTCCTGGGGGACGACGACGCCGAGCGCACGACGGCGGCGGGTACCAAGCCTCGCGGCGGCGAGACCACCGAGAAGATCGCCTCCCGCCTGGCCAAGGTCAGCTGCGGGGGCACGCCGGTCGACGTCGTCCTCATCCACCAGCCCGCCACCTTCGACACGCTCACGAAGGAGGGCTGCGCGCCACTGCTCCTGGCCGGACACGTCCATGCCGAGCGGGGGATGACCACGGCGATCAGTCCCCGAACCGGCCGCCCCGTCACCGGGATCATCTCCGGCGCGGGCAAGGGCGGCACCTCGCTGGGCTCGGTCACTGAGGACGCCTTTCTCCACGTCATGTCCTTCGACTCCACAGGGGCGCTGGTGGCCTGGCGTGCGGTCATCCTTCACTCCGACGCCTCAGTGACGGTGGGAGCCTGGCGGTCCGTTCCCGGAATCGCCCCGGGGCAGACGACGGCCACGATGGCCTCGACTCTGGGGCCGTCGGCGTCAGCCACCCGGTGCCGACGCCGACCGAGGCTCAGCAGGGCACGAGGCCTGAGGGCGCCTCGCAGTCGCAGGAGGGGGCCGATCCCCAGGGGGAGAACAATCTTTCGGACAGGTAGGGCGCGGGCGACCGTCGTGGCATACGCTCTCGTCCTGATAGCCCCACGATGCCCAGAAGAACTGCTGACGCACTATCGGTGAGGAGACTGACGATGTCGCGCATGCCCACAGATGCCGAGATCGATGAGATGAGTGAGGAGGAGCTCGAGTCCTACCTGGGCTCCGCCCCCGCTCAGGAGCTCGACCGATGAGTGCGCACCCGTCGTGATGCCGGCAACGACTCGGCCGCACGCCCCACCTGGCTGCGACGCTCCGGGGCCGAGCGGGGATTCGGGTGGCTGCTCACCGTGTGCGCACTCATCGGAATCATCGCCTGCTGGGAGCTCATCAGCTCCCAGCTCGACCTGCTGCGCAACCCGGACGCGGAGCTCGTCTGCGACGTCAGCCCCCTGGTGTCCTGCGGCGACTCCCTCAACGTGTGGCAGGGCAACCTGCTGGGGGTGCCGAACTCCTTCATCGGGGCCATCGCCTTCGGGGCCCTGGCCGCGATCGGCATGGTCCTGCTCAGCGGCGCGCGCCTGCCGCGCTGGATGTGGTGGGGGCTCAGCGCCGGCAGCCTCGGCGGGATCGCCTTCGTCATCTGGTTCCTGTCCGTCTCCATCATGACCTTCGGTAAGCTCTGCCCCTTCTGCATGGTCATCTGGTCCATCACCATCCCGGTGGCCGCCCACTCCTGGGCCTGGGCCGCGGCCGGCGGGCACCTGGGGCTGCGCGACAACCTGGCGCTCGACCTGCTCAAGGCCCGCTGGTGGATCATGGCGGCGATGTACCTGGCTGTGGTCCTCACCATCGTCATCGCCTTCGGCGGCCAGCTGGCGAGGCTGTTCGGGTGACTGCGCCCCTGGAGCGGAGGGCTCCGACCGGATCCGGCGGGAAGCCCTCGGTGGCGGGGGACTCGACCGTCACGCAGGACTACCTCAAAATCGTGTGGGCCGCCTGCGAGTGGGGCGGCGCGGGCGCCTCCGTCACCGGCCTGGCCAAACGCATGGAGGTGGCGCCCTCGACCGCCTCGGAGAACGTGGCCCGCCTCGTGGAGGAGGGCCTGCTCGTCCACGAGCCCTATAAGGCCGTCACCCTCTCCGAGGAGGGGCGACGGCGGGCCATGGGCATGATCCGCCGCCACCGCATCCTGGAGACCTATCTGGTCACCCGGCTCGGCTTCGGCTGGGACGAGGTGCATGCCGAGGCCGAGGAGCTCGAGCACGCCGTCTCCGAGCGACTGCTGGAGCGGCTCGACGCGGTCCTGGAGCACCCCACCCGTGATCCGCACGGGGACCCGATCCCCACGGCCGACGGCCGCCTCATCGTGCCCGACCTGGTGGGCCTGGAGACCCTGCCGGTGGGCTCCGACGGCGTCGTCGGACGGATCCAGGACGACGCCGAGACGCTGCGCCGCCTGGAGCGGGCCGGCATCGGGCTGGACAGCCGGGTGCGGATCCGTGATCGGGGCACCGTGACGCCCGCTGTGGAGGGCGGTGGCCGCCGTCGGGCGACCGTCATCGCCCTGCTGGACGAAGACGACTCACGCGGCGCAGCGCCCAATGGCGCCCTGGAGGCCATCATCCCCGACGGTTCCCTGTGGCTGCTGGCCTGAGCCGGGACAGGGCCTGGACGGAACTGGGCGCGGCTGGGGGACAATGGGGCCATGAGTACGATTTTCACCAAGATCATCGAGGGCGAGATCCCCGGCCGTTTCGTGTGGGCGGACGAGGTCTGCGTCGCCTTCGCCACCATTGAGCCGCACACCGACGGGCACGTCCTCGTGGTCCCGAGGCTCGAGGTCGACTCCTACGTGGACGCGCCCGACGACGTGGTGGCGCACCTGGCCGTGGTCGCCAAGCGCATCGGCGCCACGCAGGTGCGCGTCTTCGAGGTGCCCCGGGCCGGGCTTGTTGTGGCCGGCTACGGCGTCGACCACCTGCACCTCCATGTGCTGCCGATCCGCCGTGAGGAGGACCTGTCCTTCTCCTCGGCCCGTCACCCCGAGGCCCCCGAGCTCGACGCCGCCATGGAGCGCCTGAGGGCCGGGCTCATCGAGGACGGCTGGGGCGAGTTCGTGCCCGCGCAGATGGACAGCCCTGCGGTGTGATGACGCACTAATCGACACTTTCTTCAAAAATGACGCGTATTCGTGTCGCCTGTGAAGAAAATGTTGATTTGGAGGGTTGAGCCACGGGTGCAGAGGGCTCCACTGACGTGACCGGTCTCGCCCGCCCGTGGGGCGGACGCCGCCGGGCCCCACTGCAGCCGGGCGATAGGCTGTGCCCCAGCACCAGGAAGCACGAGTAGGAAAAGAGCGCTGCCGCGATGTCAGAGAGAACCGCACCGGTGGAGTCCGACACCCCCTTCCGCTACACGGCGGAGCTGGCGGACTCCATCGAGACCGCCTGGCAGGGCCGCTGGGAGGCCGAGGGTACCTTCAACGCCGACAACCCCGTCGGCGCTCTGGCCGGCCCCGGGGCGGACAAGGAGAAGTTCTTCCTGCTGGACATGTTCCCCTACCCCTCCGGCAAGGGCCTGCACGTGGGCCACCCGCTGGGCTACATCTCCACCGACGTCGTCGCCCGCTTCAACCCGCATGACCGGCAAGAACGTCCTGTACACGATGGGCTACGACGCCTTCGGCCTGCCCGCCGAGCAGTACGCCGTCACCACCGGCCAGCACCCGCGCATCTCCACCGAGGCCAACATCGCCAACATGCGCCGCCAGCTGCGCCGCCTGGGCCTGTCCCACGACCCGCGCCGCTCCCTGGCCACCATCGACGTCGACTACGTGCGCTGGACCCAGTGGATCTTCCTGCAGGTCTTCAACTCCTGGTTCGACCCCGAGGCCCCGCGCCGCGACGGCCGCGGCAAGGGGGCGGCCCGGCCGGTGACCGAGCTGCGCGACAAGCTCGCCTCCGGTCAGGTCCCCGTCCCCGACGGCCGCGACTGGAGTGCCCTGAGCGCGGCCGACCAGGCCGAGGTCATCGACTCCTTCCGCCTGGCCTACGTCTCCAACGCCCCCTGTCAACTGGTGCCCCGGCCTGGGCACAGTGCTCGCCAACGAGGAGGTCACCTCGAGGGCGCTCCGAACGGGCAACTACCCCGGTCTTCAAGCGCAACCTGCGCCAGTGGATGATGCGCATCACCGCCTACGGCGACCGCCTCGCCGAGGACCTGGACACCGTGGACTGGCCCGAGAAGGTCAAGCTCATGCAGCGCAACTGGATCGGCCGCTCCGAGGGCGCCGAGGTGACCTTCGCCGTGCCCGGGGCCGGTCAGGGCGCTGAGCAGGATGCGTCGCTGAGCGTCTACACCACCCGCCCCGACACCCTCTTCGGCGCCACCTTCATGGTCGTGGCTCCCGAGCACCCCGTGCTGGGCGGCCTCCAGGCCTCCGGGTCGGTACGCACCGAGACCCAGATCGCCGACGACGCCGCGGCCCTTTCTGTCCCGGCAACCTGGCCCGAGGGGACCAAGGATGCCTGGACCGGCGGCTACGCGACCCCCGCCGAGGCCGTGGCGGCCTACCGCGCCCAGGCCGCGGCGACGTCGGACGCCGACCGCACCGACGAGGGGCGGGCCAAGACCGGTGTCTTCACCGGCTTCTTCGGAATCAACCCCGTCAACGGGGCGAAGGTGCCGGTCTTCGTGGCCGACTACGTCCTCATGGGCTACGGGACCGGCGCCATCATGGCCGTGCCCGCCCATGACGAGCGCGACTACGCCTTCGCCACCAAGTACGACATCGACATCATCCAGACCATCGGCCCGGCCGACGACCCCCACGGCGTCGACCTGAGCGCCCAGGCCTACACCGGTGACGGCGTCGTCGTGAACTCCCGCCCAGGGCGACCTGGACATCAACGGCATGAGCAAGGACGAGGCCAAGGCCACCATGATCGGCTGGCTGGAGGCCAGGGCGTGGCCGCGGCGCGGTCACCTACCGCCTGCGCGACTGGCTCTTCTCCCGCCAGCGCTACTGGGGCGAGCCCTTCCCGATCGTGTGGGACGAGGACGGCGGCGTCCACGCCCTGCCCGAGTCGATGCTGCCGGTCGAGCTGCCCGAGGTCACCGACTACTCGCCGCGCTCCTACGACCCCGACGACGCCGACTCCTCCCCGGAGCCGCCGCTGAGCAAGGCCACCGAGTGGGTCGAGGTCGAGCTCGACCTGGGCGACGGCCCCCGCACCTACTACCGCGAGACCAACACGATGCCGCAGTGGGCCGGCTCGTGCTGGTACGAGATGCGCTACATCGACCCGACCGATGACAAGGCGCTCGTCGACCCGGCCAACGAGGCCTACTGGATGGGGCCGCGCCCGCAGGCCGGTAACATCTCCGGCGGTACCGACTTGTACGTCGGCGGCGTCGAGCACGCCGTCCTGCACCTGCTCTATGCACGTTTCTGGCACAAGGTCCTGTTCGACCTGGGCCACGTCTCCTCCTCCGAGCCCTACCACCGCCTCTTCAACCAGGGATACGTCCAGGCCTACGCCTACACCGACTCCCGTGGCCAGTACGTGCCCGCCGACGAGGTCGAGGAGGTCCCCGCCGAGGACGGCACCACCAGCTATCTGTGGCAGGGGCAGCCGGTGCGCCGCGAGTACGGCAAGATGGGCAAGTCCCTGAAGAACATCGTCACCCCCGACGACATGTACGAGGCTCTACGGCGCAGACACCTTCCGTGTCTACGAGATGAGCATGGGACCGCTGGACGCCGACCGTCCGTGGGACACCCGCGCCGTCGCCGGCAGCCAGCGCTTTCCTGCAGCGCCTGTGGCGCAACGTCGTCGACGAGACCACCGGTGAGCTGACGGTGATCGATGAGCGCGCTGACGAGGAGACCCGCCGGCTCGTGGCCAAGACGATCGTGGGCGTGCGCGAGGACTACGAGGGGATGCGCCTGAACACGGCCATTGCCAAGCTCATCGTCCTCAACAACCATCTCACTGGGCTCGGTGCGGTCCCGCGCGAGGCTGTCGAGGCCCTCGTCCTCATGACGGCTCCTGTGGCCCCACACATCGCCGAGGAGATCTGGAAGCGCCTGGGTCACGAGCACTCCCTGGCCCACGAGGACTTCCCGGTCGTGACCGACGAGTCCCTGCTGGCCGCCGAGAAGGTCACCTGCGTCGTCCAGGTCAAGGGCAAGGTCCGCGACCGCCTCGAGGTCGACCCCGATATCTCCGAGGCCGAGCTGGAGGAGCTGGCCCTGGCGGCTCCCGGCGTCATCCGCACCCTGGACGGGCGCGGCGTGCGCAAGGTGATCGTGCGTGCCCCCAAGCTGGTGAGCATCGTCCCCGAGTGACCGGGGCGGGCTTCCCGACGGCGCCACTCACGGCCGCGCCGCGGTAGCCCGGGAACAGTACGAGGGGCTGCACGAACCGAGATGGTTGGTGCAACCCCTCGTGCTGCTGTCCGAAGATGTTTCGGTGATGGTCTGGCAGAGTGCCCGAATCGCTTCTGCGCAGCCTGCCGGGTCACGCCGAGAGCAGCTCCGATCACAGTCCAGGAGTCACCTGCCTGTCGAGCTCGGGCGACCGCTGCATGCAACTCTGTCTCGGCGTCATGCACCCGCCGACTCGCGGCAATGATCGCCCGGAAGTGCGCGGCGTCCCGGGCTGGCGTGGTGCTTGGATCGAGAGTCTCAAGGCCTGTCGTGTCGTGAGTGTGCGTCAGTGTGGAGGACAACGTCATCACCTCAGATAGTCGTAGAACTTCGGTCGCAGGCGGTCGGCATGAATGCATCCGGTTGGTCTCTGCGGCAGGAAACCGCAACTGACATCAACGTTTCCCGGAGTCACAGACGTAGTCAGGCGTGCCATGTGCCTGCTCGACAGTCAATAGGTTGGCTCAGCGAGCGCCTCGAGGGTGCCTGAGAGATGGAGCGCGTGATCTCGCGGGTGATCTGGCGGCCCACCGAGCCGATGGTCTTCTCGACCTCCCGCTGGCGGCGCTCGGCAGCCTTCTCCTCCTCGCGCTGGCGACGCTGGGCCTCCTTGACGGCCTCGCGCTCCAGGCGCTCGGCCTCCTTCTGACGCTGAGCCGCCCTGGCGGGCGGCCTCCTCTCCAGGGCCTTCTGCGCGGCGGCATCGGCCTTGGCCTGCTCCTTGGCGGCCTGCTCGGCGGCGCGAGCAGCCTCGGCGGCCTCGGCGTCGGCCTGGACCCGCTGGGCCAGCAGCTCGTAGGCGGACTCGTTGTCCACACCCGTGGCGTACTTGGGCTTGAGCGGTGAGGAGGCCAGCACCTGGTTGACCGTGCCGTCCTGGGCCGGCCCCATGACGGCGGCGGGCACGTTGACGACCACCGGGGCCACCGGAGCCGGGCGCCCCTTCTCGTCCAGCACGCTGACGACGGCCTGACCGGTGCCCAGCGACGTGAGCACCCGGTTGAGGTCCACCGGGCTGACCGGGAAGGTGGAGACCGCCTTCTTGAGGTTGGCGGCGTCGGCCGGGGTGTGGGCGCGCAGGGCGTGCTGCACCCGGCTGCCGAGCTGGGCCAGGACCTCGTCGGGAACGTCCGTGGGGGACTGGGTGATGAAGACGATGCCCACACCCTTGGAGCGGATGAGCCGCACCGTGCGCACCACGGCCTCCAGGAAGGCCTTCGAGGCGCCGGAGAACAGCAGGTGCGCCTCGTCGAAGAAGAACACCATGGTGGGCTTGTCCGGGTCGCCGACCTCCGGCAGAGTCTCGAAGAGCTCGGCGAGCAACCACATGAGGAAGGTTGAGAACAGCGTTCCCTGGGACTGGATGTCGGCCAGCTCCAGGGCGGAGATGACGCCCCGGCCATCGGGGGGAGACCCGCATGAGGTCACGCACGTCGAGAGCCGGCTCGCCGAAGAAGGCCTCGCCTCCGGCCGCCTCCAGGGCGGCGATCTCCCGCAGGATGACCCCGGCCGTGGCCGCCGAGACCCCGCCGATGGTCTTGAGCTCCTCCTTGCCGGCGTCCGTGTTCGTCAGATAGTCGACGACGGCGCGCAGGTCCTTCAGATCCAGCAGGGCCAGCCCCTGGCCGTCCGCCCAGTGGAAGACCAGCTGGAGGGCGGAGGCCTGCGTGTCGTTGAGACCCAGGACCCGCGAGAGCAGGATCGGCCCGAACTCGGTGACCGTCGTGCGGATGGGGGGTGCCGCTGATGCCGGCGCCGGAGTCCGACCCACCGAGGTTGAACAGCTCCATGGGGAAGGACTGGCCCTTCCAGTCCTGACCGGTGGAGGCGATGCGGGAGGCGATCTTGTCATTGGAGGCCCCGGCCTCGGCCAGACCGGTCAGGTCCCCCTTGACGTCGGCCAGGAACACCGGGACGCCAGCACTGGACAGGCCCTCGGCCAGGAGCTGGAGCGTGCGGGTCTTACCGGTGCCGGTCGCCCCGGCCACCAGCGCGTGCCGGTTGAGCAGCCCCAGCGGGATGCCCACCGACAGGTCCTTGACCGCCGCGGGCTCACCACCGGAGAGCGTATCGAGGTAGGTGCCCACTGGCAGCGTGGGGGAGGAGAAGCCGTAGCCGGAACGGACCTGAGCGGTATAGGCGGACTCCCCGGCCCCCTCGTTCCCCGATGCCTGGTCGGCCGGAGCAGCGGCCTCAGCCTGCGCAGAGGACTGCTCCTGGGGCTGCCCCTGGGCTTGCTCAGCAGCCGGCGCCGTTTCGCCGGCCGGAGCCTGGTCCGCCGCCGGCTGTGCGGCAGCTTCCGCAACCGGCTCGGCTAAGGGGACGGCGTCGGCCGTTTGAGCGGCGGGCTCTCCGTCAGTAGTGCGGGGCTCACCGGTCTGCTCCACGGCCGAGGCCGGGGTGGAGGCGATGGCAGCGTCGAGGGCCGCCTGAGCGGCGGCCGCCTTGGCTGCGGCGGCTCGGCGGCGGCCTGGGCGGCCTCGGCCTTGAGGCGTGCGATCTCAGCGGAATCGGTCATGGACTCATCGTAAACGCCGAACCTGCCAGTGCGCTGACCAGGGCGTGCCAGTGGAGCCGGCGCCATTTCCGACCGCGAGGGAGGCAGGGGCCGGGCCGACAGGGTAGCCTCGGGCCTCAATGACGTTGAGACGATACGTCCGATCCCACACCTGCCCGTCCCCAGTGCCGCGAGGTCTACACGCCCCATGTTGCCCCCTGCGTCGTTGTTTCCGGAAGAGCCGCCCCTCATGGGCCAGTTGCTGGTACACCCCTCCCGCGGGATCAGGTGAGTGCCATGCGGATCGCCTTCTTCATTGACGACTACCTCCCCTCCGTCCACGGCGTGGCCACCTCCACGTCCACCTTCCGCTCCGCCCTGGAACGCATGGGACACGAGGTCTACGTGGTGGCCCCCAAGGCCGAGGGCCATGAGGAGACCGACGATCACGTCATCCGCCTGTCCTCGTCGCGCTACTACGTCTTCGACAGCCGAGAGGTCGCCACCATCTATCCCGGCCTGGCCCGACGCTTCGACGCCTACGACTTCGACATCGTCCACAGCCAGACCCAGTTCAGCCTGGGTGTGCTGGCCCACTGGGTGGCCAAGCGTCAGAACATTCCCCACGTCACCACCATCCACACCCTCTACACCGAGCTCATCGACGACTATCCGCTGGCCGTGGTCTCGGGCCTGCTGGCCCTCTCCGTCGCCTTCCCCGTGGCGCTCAAGTCGCTGCCGGTCCTGCCTCGCGTCCACCGGGAGACCATCAAGCACCTCAACAAGCGCGACATGAAGACGGCCCTGTCCCGCCAGGGATGGCGCCTGACGGCGGCCTTCGCCAACAAGTGCGACGCCTGCCTGTCGCCCTCCCAGCACCTGGCCCAGATCCTCATCGACGACGGCGGACTGACCACCCCCTGCATGGTGCTGCCCAACGGGCTGAACTCCACCCGCTACCGCAGTGCCCGCGCCGCCGACTCACCGATCCCCAAGGCCCCCGGTGAGAAGATCATCATCTGCGTGGCCCGGCTCAGCCCGGAGAAGCGGCAGATGACGCTCATCGAGGCCATGCCCCACCTGGCCGACATGCCGGTCAAGCTGGTGCTCGTCGGCCCCGGTCCCTCCCAGGAGGAGCTGGGGAAGCGAGCCGAGGAGCTCAGGGGTGGCGGACCGGGTGGTACTGGCCGGTAGGCGCTCGCCGGATGAGGTCGCCGTCCTGCTCAAGCAGGCCGATGTCTTCTCCCTGGCCTCCTACCACTTCGACAACCAGCCCATGGTGTTCCTGGAGGCCGCCGCCTCCGGGCTTCCAATCGTCTACTGCGACGAGCGGATGACCGAGTGCCTCACCGAGCGCAACGCGATCCTCACCGACGGGATCGAGGGGGAGGACTTCGCCCGGGTCTTCGCCTCCCTGCTGCCCGACGACGCCCGGCTCGCCGAGCTGTCCGACGGGGCCCTGGAAGTGGCTCAGCAGTTCGACTCCCAGACGATGACCAGGCGGCTCATCAACCTCTACGAGGACCTCCTGACCTCGTGGCTGAAGGCCGGCGGGCCCCGAGCGGCGCGCACGGCCCTGACAGGCGCAGCAGCCGCAACGGGAGGCGTATGCGGCGCCTTGCTGGTACGTGCGGGGCTTGCCGATAAGGTATGCGGCATGTCGCTCGCCGTCGTCACCGACTCCGCCGCCTGCCTGACGGAGCCCCTCCTGCGTGACCGTGCGATCGAGGTGGTGCCGCTGCACGCCATCCCCGCTGAGAACGGTGAGCCCGGGACCACCTCACGACCCAGTGTCCAGGAGCTGATGGACGCCTACCGGCGTGCGGCCAGCAGGGCCGAAGAGGTCCTGGCCATCCACATCTCCTCGGCCCTGTCCGGCACCATGGACAACGCCCGCATCGCCGCCGCCCAGCTCGAGGCCGAGTACCGGGACGACTACAGCGGTCAGGGCGGGAGCGTGGGGCGCCGTCGCCCGCAGTGGCTGCGCGTCGTCGACTCCGGCACCAGCTCAGGTGCTCTGGGACTTGCGGTGCTGGCCGCCGCCGGCGCCCACGACGCCCGTCGCGGTGCCGCCCATCGCTCAGGCCAGCACCGCCCGCTCCTTCCAGTTCTTCGTCGTCGACGACCTGGGGCGCCTGGCCCGCTCGGGGAGGATCGACCGCACCACGGCGCGCCTGGACGGCGTGCTCGGAATCCGCCCGGTCCTGGCCCTGACCCGAGACGGCATCCGGACGCTGGAGACCGTGCGCGGCGCAGCCCGCGCCAGGCGCCACCTCATCGCGCAGGCCGTCCGCGTCGCCGGCGGGACCGCCCTGTCTGGTCCCAGGCACCCCGCCGACCCGGTGCGCCTGGTCCTTCAAGGAGACGACGCCGACATGCTGGGGCTGCTCGAGACCGGTCTGCGTCAGGCCATGGAGGAGGCAGGAGCCAACGTCACCGAGGTCCTCACCCTCCCGGTCGATGAGGCGACGAGCACCCACGTGGGCCCTGGCGCCCTCGGCATCGCCGTCGCCCCGGACCTGCGGAACCTCTGAGCCGGGGCCGACGACGCGGCCCGGTTGCCACAGGCCGCCGACGACGAGTGCTCTCCACAGGGCAGACAGCCTCACCATGCGTCGCGCGGATCCAGTCCCTACCGTCGAGGACATGGGAGCCAGAAGGAACAGCACGAACAGGTCCCTGGATGACCTTGTGCGTCTGGCCTGCTCGACCGACCCCGAGGAGCCGGAGCGTCGGCCGAGGCGACTCGCGATCGCGCCACGAGCCGCGATCATCGCCGGCTCCGCTCTTCTCATCCTGGCTCTCGCCCTGGCACTGAGAGCAGTCATGGTCTCCGCCGGCACCGGCAGCCAAGAGGCCCCGGCGGCAGCGGCGGGGGCCTCCGCGGCGATGCGGCCCCCACCCACAGGGCAGGCCGCGGCACCAGGCATGAAACCAGCCACGGCGCCGACCACGGGATCGGCGGCAGGACCGGGTGTCGCGACGGCTCCAGCCGGCAACGTCGTCGTCCACGTCACCGGGGCGGTGACCAGGCCCGGAGTGGTGACCCTGGCCCCGGGGAGCCGCGTCACCGACGCCATCAACGCCGTCGGAGGAGCCTCCACGGACGCCGACACCGAGCAGCTCAACCTCGCCCGGGTCCTGACCGACGGTGAGCAGATCCGGGTCCCACGCGTCGGTGAGGTCCTGCCCGACCCCGCACCGCAAGCCAGTGGAGCCGCCACCCCCAAGGCGTCAGCAGCCCCGGGCAAACCCGGTGATGGCGGCGCATCCGGCACGATCAACATCAACACGGCCTCCGCCTCCGACCTGGAGAAGCTGCCCGGCATCGGCCCGTCCCTGGCCCAACGGATCGTGGAGTACCGCGACTCCCACGGGCCCTTCGCCACCGTCGACGCCCTCACCGACGTCCCCGGTATCGGCAAGGCCAAGCTCGAGGGACTGCGGGAGCAGGCCACCGTATGAACGGGGAGCATGATGGGAGTCCCAGGGCCCCGTGGGACGACCCCGCGCTCCACGAGCGCCGGCGCCAGGAACAGGGCCGCAACCGGCACCGGGACGGACATCGGCACGCCACCTCCTCCAAGGCCCCCGAGGCCCTCGACCTGCGCCTGCTGGCCCCGGCGCTCACCTGCTGGGTCGGCGCCTGGTGGGCCGTCGGACTCGAGGCAGCAGATGCCTGGAGACACGCCCTGCTCCTGGCCTCCGGATGCACAGTCCTGGCTGCGGTACTCGTCGTCCCCGTCCTGCGCTTCCGGCCACCGCGCCACCGGGCCGACCCGCGCCCCGGCGCCCCCGAGCATGACCCCAGGGCCATGGGAACCCTCAGCGCCAGCCTGCTCGTGTGCGCCCTGTGCGCCGCGACGGTCCTGACCATCAGCGCCGCCCACCTGTGGGCTCGCCAGCGCGACCCCCTGAGCGTGGCGGTGGCCTCCGGGCAGCCGGTCACCCTCATCGGCACCGTCTCCCAGGAGCCGCGAGTCGCAGCCACCAGCCGATCCACCCTGGTCATCACCGCCCTCGACGTCGAGCAGGTCGATGCACGAGACTCCACTCTGAGCGCCACCGTCCTGGGCGACACGCAGTGGCTGAGCCTGCCCCATGGGGACCCGCGTCCAGGTGCGCACGCGCCTGCGCCCCACCGGGCCGGGACGCACTGAGGCCGCCATCGTCCCCAAGCGCGCCGGTCTCACGGTGCTTGGCCCACCGAGCGGGGTGCTCGGGGCCGTCACCAGCATTCGCGCCGGTCTTGCCCAGGCAGTCGGAGCTCAGGGCGCTGAAGGAGCCGAGGAGGGGGCAGGCGTATGGCCGCCGGGAGCCCGCGCCCTCGTGCCGGGCGTCGCCCTGGGAGACGACCACGCCCTGCCGGCCCAGGTGCGCGAGGACATGCGCACCGTCTCCATGACCCACCTGACCGCCGTCTCCGGGCAGCATGTCGCCATCATCCTGGGACTGGGGCTGACCGGACTCGGGGCGCTGCCCCGACGGTGGCGGGCACTGCTCGGCACGGTCATGCTCACCCTCCTCGTCATCCTGGTGCGCCCCTCGGGCTCCGTACTGCGCGCCGCCACCATGGGGGCCGTCATGCTGCTGGGCGTCGTCGCCGGGCGACGCGCCGCCTCCGTGCCCGCCCTGTGCGCCGGAGCCATCGTCCTGCTGCTCATCGACCCCTGGCAGTCCCGCAACTACGGCTTCGCACTGTCCGTGGTGGCCACCGCCGGGATCGTCATCGGCTCCAAGCCGGTCGCGGCCCACCTCTCGCACCGCCTGCCCAGGTGGCTTGCCGCCGCCGTGGCGCTGCCGCTGGTGGCCCAGGCCGCCTGCGGGCCGATCCTCATTCTCCTTCAGCCCTCGCTGGGGGCCTGGTCGGTGCCCGCCAACCTGCTCAGTGAGCCGGCGGCCGTCATCGCCACCATCAGCGGGCTCCTGGCGGCGCTGATCGCTCCGGCCTGGCCCGCAGCCGCCGCCGTCATCGCCTGGCCGGCGCTCGCGGCCTGCTCCTGGATGGTGTGGGTCGCCGACTTCTTCGCTCACCTGCCCGGTGCCACCCTGCCCTGGCTGGAGGGTCTCACGGGGGCCCTGGCACTGGGGGCCTGCGAGATAGGGGTCCTGCTCGTGGTGGCTCCCCGCACCCGCAGCGCCCTGCTGGAAGGAGCCAGAGGGTTGATGCGGCCCACTCGTGGCAGGCTTGCCCCATGGCAGCGACCCGAACCTCCCGCTCCCGGGGCCCGCGCAAGGCACCGGCTGGACTGCGCTGGGACCAGGCCCAGCTGGCGCCGATCGTCCTCATCCGCGCCGGCGAGGAGGTCCTCGCCGACCGAGCGATGAGGAGTCTTCTGGCGCAGGCCAGGGCCAAGGATCCCACCACCGAGATCACTCGCCTGGAGGCCGCCACCTACGAGCCCCACCAGCTCGACACCCTCGTGTCTCCCTCCTTGTTCGGCGAGCCCCGGCTCGTCTACGTCCCCGCCCTGGAGCAGATGACTGACGCCCTCCTGAGCGACCTCATCGCCTACGTAAGCGCCGCCGACCCCGAGGTCAGCGTCATCCTGCGCCACAACGGGGGCCAACGGGGCAAACGTCTGCTCGACGCCATCAAGGCCTCGCCCTATCCGACCATCCAGTGCGAGGCCATCAAGAGCGCCAAGGACAAGTCCTCCCTGGTCGTGGCCGATGTGCGCCGCGCCGGAAGAAGCATCGATCCCGAGGCCGTCGGCGCTCTCGTCGACGCCCTGGGCAGCGACCTGCGCGAGCTGTGCTCCGCCGTCGACCAGCTCCTCGCCGACACCCAGGGCACCATCAGCGTCGACCACGTGCGCACCTACTACGCCGGACGCATCGAGGCGACCGGCTTCACCGTGGCCGACGCCGCCGCGGCCGGCAACACCCCGGCCGCCATCACGGCCCTGCGCCACGCCGTGGCCACCGGCACCGACCCGGTGGCCATCGTCGCGGCCCTGGCCATGAAGGTGCGCCAGCTCGCCCGGGTCGCGGCCGCCGGGGACGACGCATGAGCCCCGCCGAGCTGGGAATGGCCCCCTGGCAGGTGGACCGGGCCCGCCGCGAGCTCCAGGGCTGGTCCGATGACGCCCTGGCCGCCTCGATCCTGGCAGTCGCCCGGGCCGACGCCGAGGCCAAGGGGGCCAGCCGCGACCCCGTCTACGCCGTCGAGCGGGCGGTGCTCACGATCTGCAACGCCCGCCGCTCCGGTACCCGCCGGCGCTGAGCCGCCACGACCCGCATCGGCGTAAGCGGGAAGGCTCTACCCGGCGCTCTGTGGGACGTTGTCAGGGACGTACCGGGAAAGGTACCGAGCGATGTACTTGGCCATGACGTCGACCTCGAGGTTGACCGCCTCGCCGACCTGCGTGAGCCCGAGCGTGGTGCGCCGCAACGTCTCCGGGATGAGGGAGACGGTCACGCGGCCCCCGGTGCCTTCGGACCCAGCGCCGTCGACGACGTCGACGACGGTCAGCGAGATGCCGTCGATGGCGATTGAGCCCTTGACGGCCACATAGCCCATCAGCTCATCGGGCACCGAGATCTCCAGGACGTCCCAGCGCTCCTCGTGGTGCCGGGCGAGCAGCGTCCCAGTGGTGTCCACGTGCCCCTGGACGATGTGCCCTCCCATGCGGTCGCCGGGGCGCAGGGCGCGTTCCAGGTTGACCCGGCTCCCAGGCGCCAGGGCCCCCAGACCGGTGCGTTGGAGGGTCTCGGCCATGACATCGGCGACGAAGACGCCGTCGGACAGCTCCGAGACGGTCAGGCAGCAGCCGTTGACACTGATCGAGTCGCCCGTGCGCGTGCCCTCGACGACGACCGGTCCTCGAACCGACAGTCGGGCGGAGCGTGCCTCCAGGGCGGCGCTGTGCTCCAGCGCAACGACCTGCCCGAGCTCCTCAACGATTCCGGTGAACATCAGCGCTTCCTGTACAGGGACTTGGTGGCGTAGACGGGCTCGTTGGTGACCTGGACACCCAGCGCCCGGAAGATGCCCTCGTCCACCGAGCCCAGAATCGTGGAGGTGTGGACGTCGCAGCCCCGCAGCGTCTCGAGCTGGTCGAGGGCCTTGCGGGCGTTGTCGTCCCCGTTGGCGGACACGGCCAGGGCGATGAGCACCTCATCGGTGTGCAGACGCGGGTTGCGGCTGCCCAGCCTCTGGGTCTTGAGCTTCTGGATGGGTTCGATGGAGGCCGGGGCCAGCAGGTTGATGTCGTCATCGATCCCAGCCAGGACCTTGAGGGCGTTGAGCAGCATCGCCGAGGAGCAGCCCAATAGGGCGGAGGTCTTGCCCGTCACGATGCGCCCGTCGGGCAGCTCGATCGCCGAGGCCGGCTCGCCGGTGGCCGTGGCCACCTCCAGCGCAGGCTGCACGACGGGACGGTCCTCCTTGCTCACCCCCACCTTGGCCATGAAGCAGCGCGATCCGCTGGGACTGGACGGGGGCGATGACCTCACGCTTCTCGGTCACCAGGGCCCGATAGTAGCGGCGGATGATCTCCTGGCAGGCGGCCTGCCGGCAGGCATCGTCGTCGCTGATGCAGTTACCGGCCATGTTGACGCCCATGTCCGTGGGGGAGGCGTAGGGCGAGGAGCCCAGGATCTCCTCGAACAGGCGGCTCAGGACCGGGAAGACCTCGACGTCGCGGTTGTAGTTGACGGTCTGGACACCGTGGGCCGCCAGGTGGAAGGGGTCGATCATGTTGACGTCGTCGAGGTCGGCGGTGGCGGCCTCGTAGGCGATGTTGACCGGGTGGTCCAGGGGCAGGTTCCAGATGGGGAAGGTCTCGAACTTCGCGTAGCCCGAGGAGATGCCCCGCTGGTGGTCGTGGTAGATCTGGGACAAGCAGGTGGCCATCTGCCGCTGCTCGGGCCGGGGGCGGTGACGACCACGAGGTCCCGGCTGGTCTCGATGTACTCGTTGCGCCCGTAGCCCTCCGCCGAGACGATGCGGGCGACGTCACCGGGGTAGCCGGGGATGGGGAAGTGGCGGTAGACCGTGATGTCCAGCGCCTCGAGCTTGCGCTTGAAGTCGTGGGCCTGGCGGTTGTCGTCAGTCCACTGCGTCACGACGACGCTGCCCACGTAGAGCCCATAGCTGCGGAAGGCATCGATGTGACGCAGCAGGTCGTCCTCGTAGGGGATGCCCAGGTCCGCGCGGACCTTGTTGCGGGCGAGGTCCTTGGCATTGACCGCCATGACGATCTCGACCTCGTCGGCCAGCTCGGCGAGCATGACGATCTTGTTGTCCGGGGTGAAGCCCGGCAGCACGCGGGAGGCGTGCATGTCGTCAATGAGCTTGCCGCCGAACTCCAGATAGAGCTTGCCGCTGAACTGGGCGCGGCGCTCCGCGATGTGGCTGGACTGCATCCGCAGGTACTTGTCGCGGTCGAATCCGATGCGCAATGGGCTCTCCTTGAGACGGTCTGATGAACGGGCAAAGGGTGACGGAAAAAGGGGAGGGCGCCTCCCCGGTGGGAGGCGCCCTTCAGGTGCTCACTGCTGCGGTGGCCTCAGAGGGAGGCGACGCGCTTGGCGAGCTTGGACTTGCGGTTGGCGGCCTGGTTCTTGTGGATGACGCCCTTGGAGACGGCCTTGTCCAGCTTGCGGGAGGCGGCCTTGAGGTGCTCGAGCGCGGCGTCCTTGTCACCGGCCTCGACGGCCTCGCGCACGCGGCGCACGTAGGTCTTGAGCTCGGACTTGACGGACTTGTTGCGCAGGCGGGCCTTCTCGTTGGTCTTGATGCGCTTGATCTGGGACTTGATGTTCGCCACGGTGAAACTTTCTCGCGTCTGATTGGTCGATGGCCGGAGAGAGGGTTCGCGCCACGGGTTGACATGAGGTGGTGGGGCACCTGGCTGACCCGGTCGCCGGACCCCGCAGCCGGCCAGGCCAGAGGTCCAGTAGGCGACTGTATCATTCAGGATCCCCATGTCCCCAGGCGCGAAGCAGGGTCCAGGCGTGAGGTGCATCGCCCCATGGACCTTCCGCGGCCCGTCGCGTTCAGGCCGGGCTCGGGAGGCGATCAGGAGTGGTGGCGGCGCAGGGCGGCCACGACGCCGTCGAAGACCTCACGCCTCATCGTGGCCCCCTCACGGCGTACGGAGGCCGGCTCCACCAGGAGCAGACGGTCCAGTCGCACCTCGCTGGGGCGGCCCTGATGGTCCCAGTCACCGGTGCCGACGTCGTGCCAGAAGCGGCCCCAGCGCGCCTCCTGGGCGGCGTCACGGTCATGGTCCTTGCTCGTCATCTGGGCCACGACCAGGCGGGTCTCATGGCGAGCCAGGACCAGGACCGGCCGGTCCTTACCCTGGGTGGGATCCTCCTCGAAGGGAACCCAGGCCCACACCACCTCACCGGGGTCGGCATCGCCGTCGGGGTCGGGGGAGTAGCTGAAGTCGGGCAGCCCCAGGTGGAGACGTCGTGAGACGCCGACGCCTCGCGACGAGGGGCCGTCGTACCCGCCCCGGCGCCGCTGTCGTGGGAGCGGGTCCGGGTCGGTGACGGCTTCGCCGCCGATGACTTGGGGGCGCGGGACTGCGCAGGCTCGGCCGAACCGGATGGCGTGCTGTCGGACGTGCCGGACGGCGTCGAGGACTTCTGGGAAAGGGCGTCGCTGACGGCGTCGGAGGCGGCGCGTCCGAGCAGGGTGAGGATCCGGTTGAGAAGGCTGGCCATGGGCGCCACCCTACCGCCGGGCGGGAAGGGGTGGCTGCTGCAGGCTCACGACGGCGACCAGCGCCACCGGTGGACCTGCCTCGAAGCAGGGGGACCACCGGTGGCGCCGGCGAATGGGGTGACGGTGCGGTGCGCCCGGAGACTCGCGCCGGTGAGGGTGCTAGTTCCCGGAGCGCGTCACAGGGGTGCAGATCGTGTGGGTCCCGGCCTCGGTGCCGCCTTCGCTGCCGGCGACGTCGATCTGCATGGTCAGTCCCTGGAGGGGTCCTGGGGTCGCAGGTGCCCAGGGCCTTCCAGGTCTCCTCGGTGACCGCCTCGGCGTTGACCTCGTAGATGCTGGTGAAGGTCATCGTGGTTGACGAGTGGGCGCTCAGGGACTCACCGGTGCGCAATGACAAGGAGCCGTCATCCTGAATGACATAGCTGTCCGGGCCGACCCACCGCGGAGTACCAGTACCTGTCACGCTCTTGAGCGTGAAGCCGGTGGGGACCCGGGGCCGCAGGACGATATCGGAGCCGGATCCGTCGGCGTCGGTGGTGTTGGTGAAGGTGACGGTGTAGCCGACCTCGATCTCATAGGTGCCCGTGGGGTCGGCCTCGACCAGGAGATCCGTGGGATGAGTCTCCACCTCAACCACCGGCCGGACGTTGACGTAGTCGCTGGAGAAGGTCTGGTCGCCGGTGGTCAGTGCGGCCTTGACCCGGTTGCGTCCCACGACGCCGGTCAGGTCCACCTGGCAGGTGACCTCCTTGCCCTGGGGGACCTTCGCCGTGCCGCTGGAGACGGTGAGACTCTCGGCCGGTCCCGTGGCAGAGACGACTTTGCCGCCGAAGGCGGTCAGGTCGCAGGTCAGGGTGGTCACCTGGGCCTGTCCCTTGGACCGGCCGGCGGAGATGGTGAAGTCAGACAGGACGGTGGTGGAGTCGTTCCTCGCCGTCATGGTGAAGCGGGACAGTGTCCTTGGCGGCGCCGTCGACCGTGACCTCCTGGGTGGACACGGTGGCGTGAGCCGCGCTGGCAGCAGGCTTGTTCGCTGTGACAGTGGGCCGAAGAATCGCGTTGCGTGTGGAGACCTCGATCGTGGGTGTGAAACGGTAGCTGCGCGTATCCACACCGGGCGCCACCAGTGGTCCCCAGATCCAGGTCGAGGTAGCTGGTCTTGTCCCATTGGATGTAGAAGTTGATCTCATAGGTCAGCTTTCAGGTGCTCAGGAGTGCAGGAAACAGCCTTGACCGAGCCGATGCTGTCATCCAGCAGGGGGTTGTACAGCTCGGAGACGGAGCTCAATCCGGAGTCCGCCATCAAGGCCGGTGGCTCGCCCTCGCCCTTGTCGATGTAGAAGGAGCTCGTCCCGGCCACTTCGTTACCGTCCGGGGAGGGGCAGGACCAGGTCCACTGGTCCGGCACGGAGTCGGCCTCAATGGTGACGTTAGTGGAGCCCTTCGGGGCGATGGCCGATGGGATGCGAACTCTCCAGGTCAGACATCCCTCGGCGTTGTCAGAGCCATGACAGCCGGTACCGGCGTGTGGTACAGCCCTCCACGGTGATGTCGGTATCGGCGGAGGCCGGGGCTGCGACGGCTGCGGCGGCGATGAGGGGAAGAGCCAGGGCAATGCGCGGGAGGCGCCGCCACGGCTGGTCGGGTGGGGAGGAGGGAAGTGCATGAGCACGCCTTTCGCTGAAGTGATTGGAAGGAAGCCAATCGGTTCTTTAATATATCCCCGAACAGAGTGCTATGGACATGGTGGATTGCTTCTCCTGTCGCACTTCTCCACCTTCTTCAAAGAAATGGACAAAGGTCGGTTGCATCCACCTCTTGGTGCAACCGACCTTTGTCGTTGTTGTTGTCGTTGTTCTTCTCGACCCGTCTGCCAGACATCGCCCATCAGTGTGGGCGCGTGGCCTCCTTCATCGTGGCGGTGAAGGTGACAAGGTCACTGCGCAGTGCGCCGAGCGCGTAGTGGCGGCGCTCCTCATTACCGCCTCCGCCGTTGTCGCCAGAAGAGGCTGCCACGATCTCAGGGGCGTAGCGCTCCACGATCTTGACCGTGGCCGAGCCGCTGATGGCACCGTCAGCACCGGCTGCGATGGCCTCGGCGACCTGCTCGGGCGTGGAGATGCCGAAGCCCAGCATGACAGGCGCGGCGGCGTCGGCGCGCAGTCGTTCCACCGACTCAGCAAGCCCCACGGTGGAGGAGGCCCGTTCGGTGCCAGTGACGCCCACCCGTGAGACGGCATAGACATAGCCGCGTGAGGCTGCCGCCACCGCGTCCAGGGTCTCGGCGGCGGCCGACGGAGGGGCGATGTAGACGGCGTCGACACCGGCGTCCTCGGCGGCCCGGCTGAAGGCGGCCGACTCGCGGATCGGGACGTCGGGCAGCAGCACCGAGTCGATGCCGGCCTGCGCGCACTGGGAGTAGAAGCGCTCCAGGCCCATCGCGAAGGGCACGTTGCCGTAGATGAGCATGCCGATGGGCAGCCTCGGGTGGCGCCGCCGCACCCGCTGAACCACCTCCAGGCAGTCCTGGAAACCTACGCCCGCGGCCAGGGCCCGGACATGCGCCCTCTGGATCGTGGGGCCGTCGGCGACCGGGTCGGTGAAGGGCACACCCAGCTCCAGGGCGTCGGCCCCACCGGCGATGAGCGCCTCGATGACGGCCTCACTGGTGTCCGGGTCGGGGTCGCCGACCATGACGAAGGGAACGAAGGCGCCCTCACCGCGCTCCTTGAGGGCGGCGAACATCGCGGGATAGCGGCTCATCTCAGAACTCCTCATCCGGGCCGGTGGTCAGACTGGTGCTCCTGGCGGCGTTCAGGCCCGCGTACTCGGTGCGCTTGCCCATCTGCTCCACCATCCGTGAGGCCCTGGCCACGGCACCGTCAGTGGAGAAGGAGCCCCCCAACCTCGCCTGCACCTGGTCGAGGTCCTTGTCCCCACGGCCCGACAGGCACACCAGCAGGATCGGGGGCTCCTCGCCGTCGGGCACCTCCCGGGCCATGGCCAGCGCCTGGGCCAGGGCGTGGGCGGACTCCATGGCCGGGACGATCCCCTCGTGGCGCGACAGCAGCCGGAAGGCCTCAATCGCCTCGTCGTCGCTGATACCCACGTAGCGGGCCCTGCCGGTGTCCGACAGCCAGGCGTGCTCGGGTCCCACGCCCGGGTAGTCCAGGCCCGCCGAGACGGAGAAGGACTCCTCGACCTGCCCCTCGGAGGTGCGCATGAGGTAGCTGCGCGCACCGTGGAGGATTCCCACCAGGCCCTTGTTGATGGGGGCGCCGTGACGGGACGTGTCCAGCCCCTCACCGGCCGGCTCAACCCCGATGAGCTCGACCCCCGGGTCGTCGATGAAGTCCGCGAACATACCGATCGCGTTGGAGCCACCGCCCACGCAGGCGATGACCGAGTCCGGCAGCCGCCCAGTCAGGCCCAGGACCTGGGCACGGGCCTCCCGGGAGATGACCCGGTGGTACTCGCGCACGATCGTGGGGAAGGGGTGGGGACCGGCGGCAGTGCCCAGCAGGTAGTGGGTGTCGGCGAAGGAGGCGGTCCAGTCGCGCAGCGCCTCGTTGACGGCGTCCTTGAGCGTACCCGCGCCGCTGTCCACCGGAACCACCGTGGCCCCCATGAGCTCCATGCGCTCGACATTGGGCGCCTGACGCACGACATCGGTGGCCCCCATGTAGATGGTGCAGTCCAGGCCCAGCAGGGCGCAGACCATGGCCGTGGCCGTCCCGTGCTGGCCGGCGCCGGTCTCAGCGATGATGCGCTGCTTACCCATCCGCTTGGCCAGGAGGGCCTGGCCCAGAACCTGGTTGCCCTTGTGGGCACCCCCATGGACCAGGTCCTCGCGCTTGAGCAGGATACGGGCGTTGCCCTCCAGCGGCAGGGTTGCGCAGCTCGGTGACCGCCGTGGGGCGCCCCAGGTAGCGGGTCATGAACGTGTCCAGCTCAGCGGCGAAGGCCGGATCCGCCTGGGCGTCGATGAAGGCGTCCTCGAGCTGGTCCAGCGCTGGAATCAGCAGCTCGGGCACGAACTGGCCCCCGTAGGGAGCCGAAGAAGGCGGGCAGGCGCGGGTGGTGCCCCGCCCCTGGCCGTCCCCGGTCCAGCCCCGACGATGCGCCCTCCCTCCCGGCTGTGGCAGCGGCACCGCGTCGGCCAGCTCCCGAGCGGCCTCGCCCGGGTCCGCGGCCCCGGACAGGGACGAGCCCACCAGGAGGGCGTCCACCAGGCCGGACAGGCGCCGCACGTCCTCAGGGAGCGCCGACCCCCGACTCACCCACGAGGACCACCCCGGCCGGAGCCAGAGGAGCCAGCTCCTCGGTACGCGCCAGATCCGTGTCCAAGGTGCGCAGATCGCGGTTGTTGATACCGATGACCTCCGCCCCCAGGGTCGAGGCGCGATGCATCTCCTCCGGGGTCGAGACCTCCGTGAGCACCTCCATCCCCAGGCCGTGAGCCAGCTCAGCCAGCTCGCGATAGACGTCGTCGGGCACCACCGAGAGCATGAGCAGGACCGCGTCCGCCCCCAGACTGCGGGCCGCCAGCACCTGAACCTCATCGACGATGAAGTCCTTGCACAGGACGGGGACGTCCACCACCTCACGCACAGCCGCCAGGTCGTCGAATGAGCCGTTGAAGCGGTCGGGCTCGGTGAGCACCGAGACCGCGGCCGCGTAGGGCGCGTACTGCGCGGCCAGCGAGGCCGGGTCGTAGTCGGAGCGGATGGTGCCGCGCGAGGGCGAGGCCGCCTTGCACTCCATGATGAGAGCGGGCTGCGGGCTGCGGCCCTGGCCGCTGCGGGTACGCAGGGCGTCCGCGAAGGAGCGCTGCGAGCGCGGCAGCTCCTCGGCTCTCAGGTGTCCGAAGCGGGCGCGCAGCTCATCGATGCGCTCGCGGCGCGCCTGGACGAGCGAGTCCAGGACGGTGCCCGTGGCGATGAGACGCGCCTCGACCGGCTCACGGTGAGCGCGCTCGCCAGGGCCGGCACCATCGGGTGACGCGGTGGGAACAGGGGCGATGTCGGGGGTGGTCACGGCTTCTCCTCAGGCCGTCTCAGTGATGAGGTCACTGGCTTTGGTCATGGACTCCAGGTGGCGGGCCACGCCACCGGAAAGGATCTGCTCCAGGGCCGCCGCAGTGCCGCCTGCGAGGCTGTCGGCCCTGCCGATGAGATACAGCAGGGCGCCGGCATTGACGGCGATGGCGTCGCGGTGGGCGGACCGTCCCTCACCCGAGACGGCCTCGCGCAGCAGGCGGGCGTTGTCGGCCGGCTCCCCACCCAGCAGGTCGGCCAGCTCGTAGGAGGTCACCCCCAGATCCTCGGGCGTGACCTCGTAGGCCCGCACCCCGTCGGGCGTCGCCTCACGCACGAGGGTCGGCCCGTGGACGGCGATCTCGTCCAGGCCCGAGCCGTGAACCACGAGCGCGCGCTCGCGCCCCAGCTGGACCATCGCCTCAGCGATCATGTCCAGCATGCCCGGGTCCCACACGCCCATGAGCTGGAAGGTCAGGTGGGCCGGGTTCACCAGCGGCCCCAGGACGTTGAAGATCGTGGGCGTGGCCAGCGCCTTGCGCACCGGTGCCACATGCCGCATCGCCGGGTGGTAGGCCTGGGCGAACAGGAAGGTGAAGTGGTCACGGGCCAGCAGCTCGACCGCCGTGGCCGGCTCCACATCCAGGGGCAGCCCCAGCTCGGCGATGACGTCGGCCGCCCCCGTCTTGGAGGACACGGCCCGGTTGCCGTGCTTGGCCACCGCGACCCCCATCGAGGCGGCCACCAGGCCCGCCCCCGTGGAGATGTTGATCGTGCCCACGCCGTCGCCCCCGGTGCCGACGACGTCCACCAGCGGGAAGGACACCGACGGGAAGGCCCGGGCCGCCTGGCGGAAGGCGCTCGCGGCCCCGGCGACCTCCTGGGGCTCCTCGCCACGGGCATGCAGCGCCGCCAGCAGCGCCGCCGTCTCCACCTCGGACAGGTCACCGGCGCCCAGGGCGGCGAAGACCGTGGAGGCCTGCTCACGGCTCAGGCGCCGTCCCTGAACCACCTCTCGCAGCAGCTCGTGCGCCTCCTGCGCCGTGGCAGCAGGCCTGCCCTCCGCCGCGGCGGGGGCCGCGCTGTTGGTCTCACTCATCGGTCTGTGGCTCCTTATTCAGGTGGTTGAGGCGTGTGGGGCGCTCGGGGTGATTCTGCCCGAGCGGTGCGGCAGCTGTCGGGAACTGCGGGACAGCGCGGGGCGGCGTGGCTCAGGGGGTCCGAGCCAGGTCGGCGGTGATGGCCTTGAGCAGCGCAGGTCCCTGCGGGGTGAGGATCGACTCGGGGTGGAACTGCAGCCCGACCGCCGGTACCGACCGGTGCCGGGCCGCCATGACGATGCCGCCGCTTCCGCTGTCGTCCTCCGGTGCGGTGCGGGCCAGGCTGACAAGGGCCTCGGGCAGCGTGCGCGTGCCCAGGGAGTGGTAGCGGGCCACGTCCAGTGGTCCGCCGTTGAGCACCGTGAAGGCCGGGTCGGTGCGGCCCGCCTCGGTGACCTCGACGCGGTCGGAGCGGCCGTGGACCGGACCCACCGGGGCGACCCGTCCGCCGCAGGCCTCGACGAGGGCCTGGAAGCCCAGGCAGATGCCCAGCGTGGGATCGCCTGCTCCAGGGCGGTGGCGATGAGCTCCATGAGGCAGCCCGACGTCGCCGGGTAGCCCGGCCCGGGGGACAGGCACAGGACCGGGCGGCGCCCGGCCTCGCGCTCGGCCGCGGTGGGCTCGAGGGCAGCGAGCACTCGGGAGGCCGGCACGTTGTTGCGGTAGACCTCGATCTGGGAGCCGAGGGTCGCGAACTGGTCGACGAGGTTGTAGACGAAGGAGTCGCGGTTGTCGAGCAGGACCACCCGGGCCGGGGCTGGGCCGCTGCGGTGCTGCTGCCCTCGGGGTGCTGGCTCACGTCCTGTCCGTGGTGCTGAGTGCTGGTGATGGCCATGGCTCAGGCCTCCTTGCCGGTCGTGTCGATGATGAGTGCGGCGCCCTGTGCGGCGGCGACCGCCTCCAGGACGGCGCGGGCCTTGTGGACGGTCTCAGCGACCTCGGCGGCCGGGGAGGATGCCGCCACGACGCCGGCACCGGCCTGGACCAGGGCGCTCCCGTCCGTCACGAAGCCCGAGCGGATGACGATGCAGGTGTCCAGCTCGCCGTCGCCGCGGATGTAGCCCACCGAGCCGCCGTAGGAGCCGCGGCGCACGCCCTCGGCCTGGCGGATGAGCTCGGCGGCCCGCAGCTTGGGGGCTCCGGTGAGGGTTCCCATCGTCATGGAGGCGCGGAAGGCGTCCAGGGCGTCCAGGTCGTCGGCGAGCTCACCGGAGACCTCCGAGACCAGGTGCATCACCCGGCTGTAGCGGTCCACGCGCAGAAGGTCCTGGACGCTGCGGGTACCGGGGCGACTGACTCGGGCGACGTCGTTGCGGGCCAGGTCCACGAGCATGACGTGCTCGGCGACCTCCTTGGCATCGGTGCGCAGCTCCAGCTCCAGGCGGGTGTCACGCTCGTGGTCCACTGAACCGTCGGGGTGCAGCCCGCGCGGCCGGGTCCCGGCGATCGGGCGGATGGCGACCCGACCGGTGCGTGCCGAGTGCAGCAGCGCTGACTCCGGGGAGGCGCCGAAGAGCTCGAAGTCCGGGGCGGCCAGGTAGAACATGTAGGGGCTGGGGTTGGCGTGGCGCAGCACGTGGTAGGCGGCCAGCGCATCCGGGCAGGCGATGGTGAAGCCGCGTGAGGGCACCACCTGGTAGACGTCGCCGTCGGCGATGTAGCCGCGCATCTCCTCCACAACCGCCTCGAAGTCGACGTCCGAGGTGGTGGGCACCGCGTGCAGGACGGGGGAGGCGGCGCCGTCGGTGGACGAGGCCGGCGCCTCGACGTCGGCTGCGTTGTCGATGCTGTCGATGGCGGCTGCTAACGCGTCCATGCGCCGCTCCAGGTCGGCGGTGTCGACCGAGGCACCCACCAGGGTCGCCTCCCGGGTGGGGTGGTCGACGACGAGGATGATGCGGGCGTCGTAGAAGAGGTAGTCCGGGCAGGTGTTGGCGCCCTGAGCCACCTCGGGCAGGGACTCGAAGGTGGACAGGTAGTCGAAGGCGAAGGCCCCGGCTTCCAACGGCAGGTGGGGATGGTCGACCTCAGCCTGGGCCAGTACCCGCAGGGGCTCGATCGTGGACAGGGCCGTCAGGCGCTCGCGCTCCTCGAGGGTGGGGTCGTCGTCGGCGCTGGTGGGCAGGGTGAGGGTGAGCCGGCCGGGGAGCGGTCGGTGACGTGCTCCGCCAGACTCTCCTCAAGACGCGCCAGAGCCGCGAGACCATCGGCCCCGGGGCCCTGGCCGTCGACGGCGTCCAGGGCCCCGGCGGTCACGGTGCCGCCCCAGCAGGTCAGCCTGGCCGAGGCCTCCAGGATGGCGACCGTGGTGCGCGAGGCCTTGGTGGTGATGTCGGCGCTCTCCAGCAGCACGCAGTCCACGGGGCGTACAGCCGCGTTGTCGTCTGCCGGGTTGCGGGTGGTGCGCAGCTGGCCGGCTCGGGTCAGGTGCTCCAGCAGTGCACCGCCGTCGGAGGGGTAGCGCACCGGGCGCGCGAGGACAGTTGGTGAGGCCGCAGGCGGTGCGGCCGAAGGTGCGGTGTCGGACACGGTGGGGGGCATGGGGCCTCTTTCCTGAGATCGTGGGTCAGGCGGGCCTCTCACTCATGCGTCGGGCGGGCCCGCGGTGAGCGAGCCGGTACGTCCTAGCGCGTCAGGATGGCGGCTCGCCTCGAGGGGAGCCACCACCAGGTCGTGCGCCGTGTCGTCATGGCGGTCACTCTAACCCTGCCGACCCTGGGAGACGAAACCGGTCTCACCAGCCGTCTCAGTGATCGTGGTCCGTCGTCGACGGCGGACCACGATGGAGACGATCAGCGCCGCGGCGGCCAGGATGACGACGATGCGGCCGATCGGCCCGGTGAGCCACGCCGTCAGGATCGCCATCCCGATGGTCGTGTAGACGGCGGCCCAGGCGATCGCCCCGGCGGCCGTGGCCGCCACGTAGCGGCGCAGCGGCATACGGGCCACGCCCGCGGAGAGCTGGATGACGCTCTGCAGGCCGACGGTCAGGAAGGACATCGGTACGGCCAGCACTCCCCAGCGGGCCGACCACGCCTGTGCGCGGGCGTACATGCGCGACTCGAGCAGCGAGACCCACCGGGTGCGCGCGGTCCCCGCCGTGATGCCCCGGCCGATCCAGTACATGGTGTGCGAGCGCATCATGGCCAGGCACCAGAAGAACAGGAAGACCCAGGGGTAGGGCAGGCTGTGGATCCGTTCCAGCATGTGAGGAAGGCTAACTAAGTCGAACGGTGTCCGGTCGTGAGCTCGTCTACGCCACATGTTCATAGGAACCTAGGAACCATGGGGAGCCGGCGTGCGGCCGCACCTCACACTGCTGGCTGGCCCGGCGGGCTGGGGTGGTGGGTCGCCGTCGTGGGAGACTTGCCTCAGACCCATGCCGGATATGAGGAAGAGCCAGGAACCGATCTCCGTGTCACCGATCCCCACACCAGAGCAGATGACCAGCGTCCAGCCCGCCGCCACCGAGCAGGCCCGGCTGCGCAACTTCTGCATCATCGCGCACATCGACCACGGCAAGTCCACCCTGGCCGACCGCATGCTCCAGGCCACCGGCGTCGTCCAGCCCCGCGACATGCGCGCCCAGTACCTGGACCGCATGGACATCGAGCGCGAGCGCGGCATCACCATCAAGTCCCAGGCCGTGCGCATGCCCTGGGCCATTGAGGGCGACGACGGCGTCACGCGCGCGTACGCGCTCAACATGATCGACACCCCCGGTCACGTCGACTTCTCCTACGAGGTCAACCGCTCCCTGGCCGCCTGCGAGGGCGCGGTCCTCCTGGTCGACGCAGCCCAGGGCATCCAGGCCCAGACCCTGGCCAACCTCTACATGGCCATCGAGGGGGACCTGACCATCATCCCGGTCCTCAACAAGATCGACCTGCCCGCCGCCGAGCCGGAGAAGCACGCCGAGGAGATCGCCTCCCTCATCGGCTGCGACGTCGACGACATCCTCAAGGTCTCCGGCAAGACCGGGCAGGGCGTGCCCGAGCTGCTCGACCGGATCGTCGAGACCGTCCCGCCCCCGCACGGCGATCCCGACGCTCCGGCGCGCGCCATGATCTTCGACTCCGTCTACGACACCTACCGCGGCGTGGTCACCTACGTGCGCGTTGTCGACGGCGCCCTCAAGCCCCGCGAGCGCATCGAGATGCTCTCCACCAAGGCCGTTCACGACCTCCTGGAGATCGGCGTCATCAGCCCCGAGCCCACTCCGTCGGCCGGCCTGGGGGCCGGCGAGGTCGGCTACCTCATCACCGGGGTCAAGGACGTGCGCCAGTCCAAGGTCGGTGACACGGTCACCTCCGCGGCGGCACCGGCCGACGAGCCCCTGTCGGGCTACCAGGACCCCAAGCCCATGGTCTTCTCCGGCCTGTTCCCGGTGGACGGCTCGGACTTCCCGGCCCTGCGCGACGCCCTGACAAGCTCTAAGCTCAACGACGCCGCCCTGACCCTACGAGCCGGAGACCCTCGGTGGCCCTGGCTTCGGCTTCCGCTGCGGCTACCTGGGGCTGCTGCACCTGGAGATCATCCGCGAGCGCCTGGAGCGCGAGTTCAACCTGGACATCATCTCCACCGCCCCCTCCGTGGTCTACGAGGTGACCATGGAGGACCGCACCACGCACACGGTGACCAACCCCAGCGAGTTCCCCGAGGGCAAGGTCTCTGCCGTCTCCGAGCCGGTGGTGCGGGCCACGATCCTGACCCCCAGCGAGTTCGTGGGCACGGTCATGGAGCTGTGCCAGTCACGTCGCGGCACCATGCAGGGCATGGACTACCTCCGAGTCACGCGTGGAGATGCACTACGTGCTGCCGCTGGCGGAGATCGTCTTCGACTTCTTCGACGCCCTGAAGTCGCGGACCCGCGGCTACGCCTCCCTGGACTACGAGGCGGACGGTTCCCAGGACGCCGACCTGGTCAAGGTCGACATCCCTGCTCAACGGGGACAAGGTGGACGCCTTCAGCGCCATCGTCCACCGCGACTCGGCCTACTCCTACGGCGTCATGATGACCAAGCGTCTCAAGGACCTCATCCCGCGCCAGCAGTTCGAGGTTCCCGTGCAGGCGGCCATCGGCACCCGCGTCATCGCCCGCGAGACCATCCGGGCCCTGCGCAAGGACATGCTCGCCAAGTGCTACGGCGGTGACATCACCCGTAAGCGCAAGCTGCTGGAGAAGCAGAAGGAGGGTAAGAAGCGCATGAAGGCCATCGGCCGGGTCGAGGTGCCCCAGGAGGCCTTCATCGCGGCCCTCGGCGCGGACACGCCCACCGGCGCCAAGCCGGGCAAGTAGCGCATCCGGCGAGCTCGAGCAGGACCGAGCAGGACGAGGACGGCGTCGACGGACGACGGAAGGACGGCTGCGAACATGACCGACACGAGCAGGCAGACCACGGTTGACGCTGCCCTGACCGACGACGGCTCCGGCCTGGTCCTGACCCGGGAGCTGGCCCGGGTCCTGGGCGAGCCCCACGCCGGCGCGGACGGGCGTCACCATGATGAGCCCTCACCGTTCCACGACGGTGACCTGGTGGGAACCGTCAGCGCGGTGTGTGCACTGTCAAGGGGCTGCGGCCCGACGCCGGAGAGGCAGGCGTCTCGGCGATCCACAAGGGCGCCGTCGACGGGCCGGTCGAGGTCGGCCGCACCGGGATCGTCACCGACAAGCACGGGGACCGCGCCCACCACGGGGGCAGTGACAAGGCCCTCTATGTCATGAGCGCTGCTGAGCAGCGACACTGGTCCGAGGTCCTGGGCGGTATCGAGCCGGGGCGGCTGGGGGAGAACCTCCTCATCGAGGGCGACATCGATGACGTGGAGATCGGTGCGATCCTGTCCATCGGCGACCCGAGCAACGGAGGACTGCGGGTCAGGGTGACCGGTGTGCGCAACCCGTGCGCCACCTTCGCCCGCGGTGTGGGCCGCGCGGACTGGGTGGAGGTCTTCTCGGCGCGCAACCGGGTGGGCGTCTACCTGGCAGTGCTTGACGAGGGCGCGGTGCAGGCCGGCGACGAGGTGCGCGTGGTCTCCGCCCCGGGGCACCGGGTCACCTGCCGGCGCTGGTTCGCCCACCACGACCCGCGCGACGCCCAGGGGCTGCTCAACTCCGAGGTCTTCGGCAACTGCGTGATCGCCCCCTTCACCAAGAAAGTACGTGCGCGCCGCCGCCCACGAGCAGGTCGGCTGACCGCGCCGCCCAGCGCCTGAAGGCACCAGGCAGACGGTTTCGAGACCTCACAGAAGTAAAGGACATAAGGCTCCGCATGGCTCAGCACCACCCGCCCCGCTCCCACGCCATCCACTCGCGGGTACGCTCCTTCTCGCGCGCCGGCGGCAGGCTGCGCCCCGTCCAGGCCGAGGCCCTGGCCGAGCTCGGAGCCCCGCTACGTGGTCGATGTGCCGCGGGCCGATGCCGTGCGCACCGTGTCCCCGAGCTTCCGCCTGGAGCCGGAGAAGGTCTTCGGGCACGTGGGGCAGGTCAGGCCGCTGATCGTCGAGGTCGGGCCGGGCAGTGGTGAGGCGCTGCTGGCCCATGCCGCCGCCCACCCGGGTGCTGACTACCTGGCGGTGGAGGTCTGGGAGACCGCGATCGCCCGACTGGTGACCTCGATCCACCGCCGGGGCCTGCACAATGTGCGCGTCGTCCCCGCCGACGCCTCCCAGCTGCTGGCCACGGCCCTGCCGGTGTCCTGCGCCAGCGAGGTGTGGGTCTTCTTCCCCGACCCCTGGCGCAAGCCCCGGCACCGCAAGCGCCGCCTGGTGACTACTGCCTTCGCCGACTCGGTGGCGCGAGTGCTGCGTCCCGGCGGGGTGTGGCGCCTGGCCACCGACTGGGCGGACTACGCCTGGCAGATGCGCGACGTCGTCGAGGACGTGGCGGCGCTGCCCACCGGTCTGCGCCCGGACGCCACCCTGCCCTACTTCCGGCACGACGACGCCGGTGCCCGACCCGACCTGGGGGCCGAGACCGCTGAGGAGGACAGTCTGGGCAACGGCCTGGACCCGGGATCGCCCGCGGGGGTGCGTGGCGGATGGTCGCCCCGTTACGAGGGGCGGGTCATGACCCGCTTCGAGCAGCGTGGCCTGGATGCCGGGCGCACGATCCGGGACCTGACCGCAGTGCGCACCGAGGTGGCCTGGATCCCCGAACGGGGCGCCTCCATGCTGGATCGCCTCGAGGCCGAGGGGCAGGCCTGGAACCACCTGGAGTCCCAGCCCTGGCGACTGCGCGAGGGCCGCGGCGACGGCCTGCTGCACCCGGCGGACCGGCCGTGACCATGTGTCTCCAGGCTGCCCCGCCGCGCCTGGCTCATGGTCATCGTCGCCGGGTTCCTCGGGTTCTGCGCGGTCCTGCGGGCACCGGTGGGCGTCATCCCGCCCCTGCTGACGCGCCTGGGACAGGACCTGGGCATGGGGGAGGTGGCCCGCGGCGCACTGACCTCCGTGCCGATCCTGTGCTTCGGGCTGCTCACCCCGCTGGCCTCGACCGTGGTGCGCCGTGTCGGCATCAACACCGCGGGCCTGCTCACCCTGGGAATGGCTCTGGTCGGGGCGCTGCTGCGCTCGGCCGGTGCCACCTGGGCGGCCTTCGTCGGAACCGTCATCATCGGGGCCGGGCTGACAGTGGGCAACCTGGTGCGCCCATGGTCATCGGCCGCGACTTCTGGCACCGCACCTCACTCATGACGGGCCTGTACTCCTCCACCTGCAACGTCATCGTCACCGCTGCCACCGCCCTGGCCGTGCCGCTTGCCCTCGTCATCGGCTGGCAGGGCTCGGCCGCCGCCTGGACCGCCATCCCGGTGCTGCTGGCCGGGGCACTGTGGCTGTGGGTCTTCCCGCCCGGCAGCCAGGCGCCCAGGCAGAGCCTGCGGGAACGATCGGGCATGACCTCCTGGGTGACGGAGCGCTCCCTGGCCCGGCCGACGCCGTCGACCGGCACTGCTGTCTGGAGACGCCCCCTGACCTGGGTGATGGCCGTGGCCTTCGCAGCCCAGACCTTCTCCTACTACGCGATCTCGGGGTGGCTGCCCACGGCCCTGGTTGATGAGCTCGCCATGAGTGAGTCCGTCGCGGGCGTTGCCGCCTCCGTCTTCTCCCTGCTGGGAATCGTGGGGCCCCTGATGGTCCCGGTGATGTTTGAGACGCTGGGGTGGCCGGCCAGCAGGGTCCTCGGCGTCATCTGCGCCTGCTGGCTCATGCTGCCGATCTGCCTGACGGTGGCCCCCGGCTACTGGCTGGTGCCCTGCATGTTCTCGGGCATCGCGCACGGCGCCTTCTTCGCCGCCCTGTTCACCCTGGTCATCCGCCGCTCGGCGTCGGTCGACGAGAACCGTCGGACCACCGCGGTCATCCAGACGACCGGCTACTGCCTGGCCGCCGTCGGCCCGGTGGTGATGGGCTGGGTCCATGAGCACAGCGGCGGCTGGGTGGCCCCTTTCGCCATGGTGGTGGGAGTACTGGTGCTCATGACCGTGTGCGCCCAGATCGCGGCCCGCGCGGGCGACTCCGGCAGGCCCGAGCCGGCCATTCCCGCCGGCGTCCTGCGGGGCGATGAACGGGCCGAGCAAGGCGGCGACCAGTGAGCCCGGCCCAGCCGGTGGGCGATCCTCTGTCGGGATGGGGGAGCTTCCGGCGCAGGTGATCGCCCCCGCTCCGGGCGGGGCAGAGCGCCCGTTCTCGGTGTACCTGCACGTGCCCTACTGCCGGGTGCGTTGCGGCTACTGCGACTTCAACACCTACACGAACCTGACCATGGGGCAGGGAGCCTCGGCCGAGGACTTCGTGGGAACTCTCGCCGGCGAGCTGCGCGCCGCCCGCCGCGTCATGGACCGCGCGGGCCTGCCGGTGCGTGCCGCCCAGACCGTCTTCGTCGGCGGCGGAACCCCCACCATGCTGCCCGCCTCCGACCTGGTGAGCATGCTGGAGCTGGTGCGCGAGTGCTTCGGGCTCGCCGCCAACGCGGAGGTGACCACGGAGGCCAACCCGGACTCCGTGGACGAGGCGGGGCTGGCGGCCCTGGCCGAAGGCGGTTTCAGCCGGGTCTCCTTCGGCATGCAGTCGGCCGTGCCCCATGTGCTGAAGGTCCTGGAGCGCACCCACGAGCCCGCCCGGGTGCCCCGCGTGGTGGAGTGGGCGCGGCGGACCGGCCTGAGTACCTCCCTGGACCTCATCTACGGGGCGCCGGGGGAGTCCCTCGAGGACTGGCAGCGCTCCCTGGACGCGGTGACCTGTATCGGCCCGGACCACGTGAGCGCCTACGCCCTGGTCATCGAGGAGGGCACCAGGATGTGGGGGCAGGTCCGCCGCGGAGAGCTGCCGATGCCCGAGGACGACGACGAGGCCACCAAGTACGAGATGGCCGATGCCGTTCTGCGCCAGGCCGGCTACGAGTGGTACGAGATCTCCAACTGGGCGCGACCCGGCGCCGAGTGCCGCCACAACCAGGCCTACTGGCTCGACTGGGACTGGTGGGGCGCCGGGCCCGGGGCGCACTCCCACCTGGGGGACGTGCGCCTGTGGAACACCAAGCACCCGGTTGCCTGGGCCGGGCAGATCGCCACCGGCCACCTGCCCGTGGCCGGGCACGAGGCCATCGACGCCGACTCCCGCGAGCTGGAGCGCATCATGCTGGGCATCCGCCTGCGTGAGGGCATCGAGCTGGCGAGCCTCGGGTCCGGGCCGAGCGGCCCACCAACACACCTACCTGACGCCGCCGGAGCCACCCCGCCGCACTTGGTGCCCGTTGTGGCCGGTCTCGTCGCCGATGGACTGCTCGACGCCAGTGCAGCCATGATGGGCCGGGCGGTGCTCACCCTGCGCGGCCGTCTCATGGCCGATACCGTCACCCGCGCCCTGACCCGATGAACCCACCCCAGTTACTGCTGAAATGAGCTACTTCACAATCTGAAGTGTTGGTCTGACAGTCGGGTGCTCCTCACTGCCTGAATTCTCCAAGCTGGATTCCGTGCCCGTATCTGGGGCTGCGTGAAGCGCTTGGCCGAGCATAAAACCAGTAACATCGTCAGGACGTTGGCCGATTGTCCTAGCCCAGTCTGAGACTGAGAGTCCTCGAGACCTCAGATGATCATTGACAGTGCTGAAGACTCGTGATTTCTCATAGGGGAGCATACTGCCTGGCTCTCCGTGATGGAAGCCTCGTGTGGTGAGCGTAGCGAGCATCTGCCGGTATCCCCAGTCCGACAACAATCCTGCGTCGTAGATAGAACGCGCCGTTGCGATGGCCGACGTCCCGTAGGTGATCTTGATCTTCATCAGAGTGTCGAGTGACGGAGGGCTTGATAGCTTGGCGCGCAAGGACTCTGTGGGAAGCAGGAACTCGGCGGCAAAAATATTCGCTTCATGCTCGATCTGCCGGTCTGTTGCCTCTTCGGTTTTGGTGACATCCGAGTGGAGTATCAAATGGCCGATCTCGTGTGCCAGATCGAAGCGTGAACGCTCCGCTGTCTTGACGCGGGACAGGAAGATGAAGGGGCGTCCGTTCGCTGACCAGAAACTGAATGCATCCACTTTGACGTCCGCCAACGGGATCCCGAGGACTCTGATTCCATGAGCCTCAGCCATCTGCACCAGGTTGGGAGCAGGTTCCAGACCCATTCCCCATGCTAGACGCAGAGCCATGGCCGCCTCTTGAGGTGAGTTGCGAAACTCGGTATCGAGCAGGCTGAGGGCAGGTGTCCTAAAATGTTTGGAAATAGACCTGTAGAACTCGACCCCCAGTGCTCCGAAGGCCGTTGAACGACGCAGTAAGACGGATGGAGAGCGTCGTCGTGCCCGGAAGAACAGCTGTTTCTCTTCCAGTAGGTCAATCTCCTTGGTCGAGAAGAACTCGGGCGGCATCCCTGTGATGGTGGCGATCTGAAGCAACCTCGATGAGGGGGGGCCCGTAGACTCCCATGTCGTCACTGTGCGAGGTGTCGTCCCTGTCTTGTGGGCCAGCGCTGACTTGGACAGTCCTGCCCTCTGTCTGGCCAGGGTGACTCGCGATGCCTCGAGTGTCATGAGATAGCGGTGATCTCGAAGTCCACGTCCTGTGTGGCTGCATAGGACTGCATGTCGTCTCCGGAAGACAATTCAGTATATCCTGAGAGATCTTGTGCGGGAAGAATGATGCGCGTCTCCCACTGGGTGACGAAGCCTTTGTCGCATTCTATCGGCAGCGATAGCTCCAGGCGTAACTCATTGCTGGCTCGGTCCCAGAAATAGAGCAGGACCCAGGTTTGCAGGTTGGCGAAAACTGTATCCTCATCTCCGGGTCCGAGGTTGAGCCGACACTGCGTGTATCTCGGAGCGCTACTCTTTGCCGCGTTGTTTTCGATCTCATTGGCGAATCTGGGTCCTTTGAGGCGCGCATTGCGCGGGTTGCCGTTCGCGTGAGCAGTCTGTGCGTCGCCGCCAACTGCTGCGATTGCCATGCTCCCGTCTGGGCTGACCGATCGGGGTGCGTTGGCGATGTCATGGTGCTTCCAGTCCTCCTCGTTGAGCTGTTTGCGCAGAGCTCCCACGATCTTCGACCAGATGGAGATCCCGAAGGCGATCACCGGCTCGAAAGATGAGTAGCTGATGACTGCGCTCTGCAGTCCCTCAACGCAGGACCGAGTGAGGTTGGAGGGGATCAGACCCATCGCGTGAAGTTCCTGCTCGGCCGCCGCTCCGGTGATGACTCGTGCGCGTGGTAGCTGTGTGATGGCTGGGTCATGAGAGCCTCCCAGAGCCTCGAACAAGTGGACGAAACCAGAAGTTACCACAGGTGAGCGTGCAGAACCGGAAGTGACAGGGTGTTGCTCGTCGCTGCTGTGCGATCAAGGTGGCGAGCTTGTCGTTGGTGGGTCTCGTCGTCGATGGACTGCTCGACGCCAGTGCAGCCATGAGGGGCCGGGCGGTGCTCAACCTGCGCGGCCGTCTCATGGCCGACGCCGTCACTCGAGCCCTGACCCAGTGAGCGAGTGAGCCGATAGGGCGTCGACTTCTGGCTGCAATTCATTGACGGCATCCTGTGCTACTCGCCGTCCGACAGCATGTACTCCTGAATCGCCTGGAACAGCTCAGGCAGCAGCTCCACGTGGCCGAAGCGCGGCTTTGGTGCTACCTCGCTCCAGCCCGGCAGGGTGCGCAGGACATCAAGCGGCACTTCTCGCACAGGCGTCTGCCACTCGATGTCGCGTCGGTACGGAACGAAACCGGGAAACATCTCGTACTGGTAGACCTCGTCCCCGGTGACCATTCCGCAGGCGGTGATCGCCTGACACGGACGGCGCGACCTGAACTCCTGCTTCGGTGAGTAGTAGAGGATGTGGTCGCCTCTCCGCATACGTTGAAGCGGTGCCTTCTTGCCGTGGCACAGCTGACAGAACCCGTCAGCCACGCCCAGAGCCACATGATCCTTGGAAGCAACGCCAAGCCAGTATCTCAATGTGCTGTCCTTCCTGTTGTGTCGGGTTCGGCCTGTACGCCAGTGAGTGGCCGGCTCGGCTGCTGGGGCTCAACCGGCCACTCACCGGCGTGATCGGCTCAGGTCACGACGCCTTCTCGTGAACGGTGACGGCATAGCCATCCGGATCGGCGAAGGTGAACGTCAGGCCGAAGGGGCTGGGAGCAGGATCGGCCAGGATTGCTGTTCCTGAGGCCTCGAGCGAGTCGTGCAGCTCCTGAACCGCGTCGCAGTGCAGCCAGAGTGCCACTCCGAGACCGGGACGGGGAGCCTCAGAGAGATCAACTCCGGGCAGGGGCTCGCGAACCGCGAAGGGGATCGGCGTTGTGGCGAAGAGGACGGCGCCAGGAGGTGAGGCTGGGGTGCGGCGCAGTCCCAGGGCGTTCTCGTAGAACTCCGCGGAACGCTCGAGGTCGCTCACCTGCAGGGCGATGAAGTCGGGGCCGGTGACAGTCATGGAGATCTCCTCTCAGACGATGTATGTCAGATTTCTGACATATCGAGAGTATGTCAGAATACTGCTATGAGTCAAGACGACCCCAGGGAGCTCCTCGGCTACCAGCTCAAGCATGTCCAGGCCGCGCTTCGAGCACGTATGGACGAGGCCCTCCGACCTCTGGGGCTGAGTGCTCCCCAGTACCTCTGTCTCGAGCTGCTCAGTCGTGCCCCGGGAGCCTCGACCTCCGACCTCGCCAGAGAGGCCTTCGTGACCCGCCAGACCATGAGCACGCTTCTGCGCACCCTGGTGGACCGTGGTCTGGCTCAACGCGCCGCCCAGGCGTCTTCCGGCCGCGCACTACCGGTGCAGCTCACCCCTGAAGGGCGGGACCTCCTCGGGGAGGCGTCGAGGGTGACGGTGGAGGTCGAGCGGGTCATGATTTCGCCGCTTAGTGAGTCCCAGTTGCGCGTGGTGCAAGAGGCGCTCTCGGTCTGCATCGCTGCTCTTGAGGAGTGAATGCGTGGGTTGCAGGGTGCTTCTCCCCATCGCGCTGAGCCGGTGACGCAGTAGGCTGACGACAGGCCAGTAGCTGGGCGGAATCGAAAGGGGCCGGCGATGATGATGACACCTGAGATGACACCTGAAACGCAGGTCCTGCTCAGGGTGCCGGCGAACCATCTCGCCCGGCCGGCTTCCGCTTTTGAGCAGTTCATCTCGCTGCCCGCCATCCTCACTGGCGCGCGGGGTCGCGTGGCGCGCGGAGGGCATCTCTCGGTCACCACCACGGAGGTCGTCTTCGAGCCCCACTCCATGAATCTCAACAATGACCGAAGTCGGCTACGTATCCCTATTGCTGAAATCCTCGCTGCACGCCCCAAGGTCTTCATTCTCCACGTCACCGTTGTCATCTCAACCGCGCGGGGAGGCGATCTGGAGTTCGTGACGTGGAGCAGGAAGAGGATCAGTGCGGCGATCCAGCAGGCGCGGGCCGCTCAAGGCCTGCACCTGCTGATGCAGTGATACTTTCGGCGTCGTGTCGGGGCTTGTGGAAATTGCGGAATCGCCTTCTGGGAATTATGTCCCTCCCGTGTGACCTCATCTCCGAGGCCTCCTCCGTGCCCCCTGAAGCCCACTGCCCCCGACCTGCCGGGCGCGGGCGAGCGCCCGCCCTCATCCTGGCCAACCTCGGCACGCCGTCGGCTCCCACGCCCAGAGCCGTTCGGCCCTTCCTGCGGGAGTTCCTCTCCGACCGCCGGATCGAGGAGGTCGACCAGCTCAACCGCGAGACCTTCACCACTGCCGGGGGTGGCGGCTTCCACTGCGTCCCCTGGGGCAACGACTCCGACGGCGCCATTGCCACCCTGGCTCAGCAGGCCAGAAAGGTACTGGCCGGCTGGATCTGAGCCCGGCGCGGCCCGGCGGCCCCGCTACCGCATCAGGCCGGAAAATCGGTCTCAGCACGAGAGACCACAGCCCCTCACCGGGGAAACTGATGCCCGGGACGGTATGGTGACACGAACCGTCCAGATTCTGTGAGGAAGTCGCCGTGCATCTTGAGTGGTGGTCCGTCCTGCCCTTCGCGGGCATGCTCGCCTGCATCGCCGTCCTGCCGCTGATCCCGGCCACGGCCCACTGGTGGGAGAAGCACACCAGCCAGCTGATCGTCGCCGTGGGCCTGGGGGTGCCGGTGGCCGCCTGGATGTGGGTCGCCCTCGGGTGGACGTCCGTCTTCGCCGCCGTGGTGGAGTACGGCCAGTTCATCTGCCTGCTGCTGGCCCTGTTCGTCGTCTCCGGAGGCATCTTCCTCAAAGGCGATATCCGGGCCACGCCCCGCAACAACACGATCTTCCTGGCCGTCGGCGGAGTCATCGCCTCCTTCGTGGGCACCACCGGAGCCGCCATGCTCCTCATCCGACCCCTGCTGGCCACCAACAAGGAACGCCACTACCGGGTGCACACGGTGCTGTACACGATCTTCATCGTGGCCAACTGCGGCGGACTCCTCACACCCCTGGGCGACCCGCCCCTGTTCCTGGGCTTCCTGCGCGGGGTGCCCTTCACCTGGACCTTCAACCTCCTGCGCGAGTACCTCTTCGTCAACATCATGCTGCTGGTGGGCTACTACGCCCTGGACTCCTACTACTACTCCCAGGAGCCCGCCAAGGCCGTGTACGACGATGACACCGAGATCGAGCCCCTGGGCCTCAAGGGCTCGCTCAACTTCGTCTTCTTCGCGGTCATCATCGCCGCCGTCGCCTTCGCCCCCTCCATTGACGTTCACGTCATCGAGGAGGGGCATGCCGCCATGGGTGACTGGATCCCCGTGCGCGAGTTCATCATGCTCGGCTCCGCAGCCGGCTCCTACTTCCTGGGCAGCCGCGAGGTCCGTTTCAAGGACAACCAGTTCACCTGGGGGCCCATCGTCGAGGTCGCCATCCTGTTCATCGGCATCTTCCTCACCATGATCCCTGCCCTGCACTACCTCGACGAGGTCGCTGGCTCGCTGCCGCTCAACGAGGTCACCTTCTTCATCTTCACCGGCGGGCTCTCCTCCGTCCTGGACAACGCCCCCACCTACGCGACCTTCTTCGAGATGGCCGGCAAGGTGCCCCACCCCGGTGGTGCTGACGTGGCCGGGATCCCTGAACTCTACCTCGTGTCCATCTCACTGGGAGCCGTCCTGTGCGGTGCCATCACCTACATCGGCAACGGCCCGAACTTCATGGTCAAGTCCGTCGCCGAGTCCGACGGCGTCGAGATGCCCAGCTTCGGCGGCTACGTAGGACGCTCTATGAAGCACCTGGTGCCGGTCATCGCCGCCATGGTCCTGCTCTTCATCGCCCCGGGCCTCCTGTGGAAGGTCCTGGGCGGGCTGCTCACCGTGGGGCTCCTGGGCCGCGACGTCTTCCTGCTCTCCCAGTCCCGCCGGCTCGCCCTGGCCGACCAGGCCGAGGGTGCGGACAACTGAGCTGGTTGTCGGACTCTGATGGTCCACCAGCTGCATCTGTCCTCGCAAGGGCGGGTTCCCTCCCGGATTGCGTATGCGTAGCCTGAGCACGTGCAGCTGGGACACGTCATCTACAAGGTCAAGGACCTCTCTCGGGCAGTGGCCGACTTCAAGGCCAGGGGCTTCGCCGTCGAGTACGGCACAGTGAAGCGTCCCTACAACGCGCTCATCTACTTTTCTTCCGGCCCCTACCTGGAGCTCCTGGCCCGCACAGGCATGCCGCCGCTCCTGGGGCGCCTGCTCGCGCTCGGCCCGCGCGGGGGCGCGGCTCGCCGCTTCATCTCCTGGGACGGAGGCCCCGAAGGGGTGTGCGGCCTGTGCCTCGAGGGCGATGCCTCCGAGCTGGAGGAGGGGACAACCCTGCTGAGCGGCAAGGGCCTGCGCCTCAAGCCCAAGCGCGTGGACCCCCACGGGCGGGAGCTGCGCTACGAGGTCTTCTTCCCCGACGACGTCGACCTGCCGTTTCTCATGAGCCACTTCAGCACTGAACCCAGACCCCGGGACTTCACCCCACCCCCAACGGGATCGGCTCCATCGCCCACGTCACCTACCCGATGCCCGAGCGCAAGCGGAACACCGTCCTCAGGCTGAGCGATGACGATCGGCTCGAGCTCGTGGAACCCGGGCAGACCATGACGGTGACCTTCGACGACGGCAGTGTCCTGTGAGACTCCCCGTGAGGCACTGTGTTGAGGGCCGTGGCTCCTCGGCGACTCTTCGGTGACTCCTCAGCGCGTGCCCGGGGCGGTGACGAAGTCGATGAGCTCCTCCATTCGGCCCAGCAGGCTCGGCTCGAGGTCCTTGTAGGAGCGCACCGTCGCCAGGATGCGCTGCCAGCCCCGGGCGACGTCGGCCTGGGTGTCGTGCGGCCAGCCCAGGGCCTCCAGGGTGCCGTGCTTGATGTCGGTGCCCCGCGGGACGTCCGGCCAGCGATCCAGACCCACCCGGGTCGGCTTGACCGCCTGCCACACGTCCACGTACGGGTGCCCCAGGACCAGCACGTTCTCCCCACCGGGCATCTCAGTCACCCGCTGGGCGATCCGCGACTCCTTGGAGCCGGCCACGAGGTGGTCCACGAGGACGCCGGCCCGCCGCTCGGGGGCTGGACCGAAGTCGGCCATGACCTCCTCGAGGTTGTCGACGCCGTCGAGCATGAGGACGACGACGCCCTCGTGGCGCAGATCATCACCCCAGACCTTCTCCACCAGCTCGGCGTCGTGCTTGCCCTCCACCCAGATGCGAGAGGGCGCGGGCCACCTTGGCCCGCTCGCCCTCAACCGCGTAGGAACCCGAGGCCGTCAGCCGTCTCCCGGCGGCGCTCACCGGGCCGGTGGGCGTGCGCCTGCGAGCCACAGGCGGATCCAGGACCACCGGACGGCCCTCGATCCAGAACCCCGGCCCCAGAGAGAAACCGCGGCGCACACCGTGACGGTCCTCCAGGACCACGACGTGCTGACCGCCAGACTTCTCCACCGCCACCGCGGCACCGACGAACCCGGTCTGCCGGTCCTCAACCACCAGACCCGGCGTCACCGGCACGTGCACCGACTCCGGGCGCACAGCGCCCGGTCCCGTGCGGTGCGGATTGACCGACAGGACGTCCCCGCCGTAGCGGTCACTTGACGACGGCGTGCGGGCGGTGGGCTTGCTCGCAGCCGCCCCGCTGCGCGAGCGCGAACCGGTCAGGGGCGCCCTGCGCCTGCTGCTGCTGCCCGCCTCGGCGCGAGCCCTCAGGGCGGCGCGGCGGGCGGCGGTCGATCCGGGCATGGGGGAGCGGTACAGGGGCGGGCGTGTTCACCCTCGGCACGGTAGGGGAAACTCACGGTCCACCGGCGGTGGACCCGCCGGACCACAGCGTAGGATGGCACTCACGTGGGGTGAGTGCTAACCGCTGGCCGCACCCCACCGGTGCGCGGGCGGCCTGTCGCCCGACGCCGGCACTGATCGCGTCTCGGCAATGACGAGGGGAGGAGGACCCGTGGCCAACGACCGACGTCTCAAGGTCCTGTCCGCCATCGTCACCGACTACGTGCGCACGCGCGAACCCGTGGGTTCCAAGGCCCTCGTGGAGCGCTACCGCCTGGGCGTCTCCCCTGCCACCATCCGCAACGACATGGCGGCACTGGAGGACGAGGGCTACATCCACCAGCCGCACACCTCAGCCGGGCGCGTGCCCACCCAGAAGGGCTACCGGCTCTTCGTCGACGAGGTCGCCCGCGTCAAACCCCTCTCGGCGCCCGAGCGGGCCGCCATCACCGCGCTCCTGTCGGGAGCGGTCGACCTGGAGCAGGTCGTGGCCCGCACCGTGCGAGCACTGGCCCAGCTGACCGGCCAGCTCGCCGTCGTCGAGTACCCCAGCCTCAGGTACGCGGCCCTCCAGCACCTCGAGCTCGTGGCCCTGGGGCCGGAGCGCATCCTGCTGGTCATCATCACCGACACCGGCCGTGTCGACCAGCGCACCGTGACCCTCAGGTCCAGGGGCTCCTTGAGCTCTCACCATGACGGGGGCTTCGACATCACCGACGTCGTCGACCCCCTCGTCCTGGAGCGCCTGCGCACCCGCCTCAACAGCTCCCTCGCGGGCCGCCGCGCCGCCGACGTCGCCCCGATCCTGGCCGCCCTGGCCGAGCAGGCGCCCGCCGACGAGCGGATCCTGCTCGAGGCCGTCTCCGACGAGCTCGTCGCCGCCCTGCGCCCCGACGCCGAAGAACGGCTCGTCGTCGCCGGGACCGCGAACCTGGCCCGTGCCACCCCGACTTCTCCTCCCTGGGTCCCCTCCTGGACGCCGTCGAGGAGCAGGTGGTGCTGCTGCGCCTGTTCACCGCCGCCGACGTCGCCCAGGCCGGCGAGAACCGGATGCGCGTGAGTATCGGCTCGGAGAACAACGACGACGCCCTGGCCGAGGCCTCCGTCGTCACCACCACCTACGGACCGGGCACCGGTGAGGCCGTCGCCCACCTCGGGGTCATCGGCCCCACCCGCATGGACTACCCGGCCACCATGACCGCCGTCCGGGCCGTGGCCCGCTACCTCTCCCGGTTCCTGTCCCCACCGGAGACGTGAGAACCGGCCTGCCCGACCCGCCCCACAGCGGCCCGGTCGAGCACGCCACCAGACATCCACCGCAGAAGTCGTAGCCGTAAAGGAAGAACGCAGTGAGCAACTACTACGAGGTCCTCGGCGTCAGCCGCGACGCCAGCCCCGAGGAGATCAAGAGGGCCTACCGCAAGAAGGCCCGCCAGCTGCACCCCGACGTCGCCGGCCCCGGCCACGAGGAGGAGTTCAAGGAGGTCTCCACCGCCTACGAGGTCCTCTCCGACGCCGACAAGCGCCAGATGTACGACCTGGGCGGGGAGGACGCCGTGCGAGGCGGCGGCGGATTCGCCGGCGGGTTCGCCGGTGCTGACTTCGGTGACTTGGGTGGCATCTTCCAGTCCTTCTTCGGCGGGGGAGCGGCCGGCCGTGGACCCTGCCTCCCGGGCCCGACGTGGCCAGGACTCGCTCGTGGCCGTGGACGTGGAGCTCTCCGATGTCGCCTTCGGGGCCACCCGATCAGTTCCCATCGACACCTACGTCACCTGCACCGCCTGCGAGGGATCCTGCTGCGCTCCCGGCACCGAACCGGTCACCTGCTCCCAGTGCAACGGGATCGGCAACGTCCAGCGCATGACCCGCACCCTGCTGGGGCAGGTGATGACCTCCTCACCCTGCCCGGGCTGCCAGGGCTACGGCACCGTCATCGTCACCCCCTGCAAGGACTGCTCGGGTGAGGGCCGCACCCGTGTGCGCCAGGACCTGGAGGTCTCCATCCCCGCCGGGGTGTCCACCGGGACGCGTATCCGCATGTCGGGGCGCGGCGAGGCCGGCCCGGCCGGCGGCCCCAACGGCGACCTCTACCTGGAGATCCACGAGAAGCCGCACGAGTTCCTCGAGCGCGACGGCGACGACCTCTACACCGAGCTGCGCGTACCCATGACCGCGGCCGCCCTGGGCGCCGTCTTCCCGCTGCAGACCCTCGACGGCGAGCAGAACGTCACCGTCAAGCCGGCAGCCAGCCCGGCGACGAGGTGGTCCTCGACGGACTGGGCGTGGGGCGCCTGCGCCGTAAGGGCCGCGGGGACCTGCACGTGTCCATCATCGTGGAGACCCCTACGCACCTGGACGACCGCCAGCGCGAGCTGCTGGCCGAGCTGGCCCGCCTGCGCGGGGAGGACGACGTCGAGCCCGTACGCGACTCCAGCGTCATGGGCAAGCTCAAGGAGCGCTTCTCCGGGCGCTGAGGCCACCAGGGCGGGGTGGCAGGCCGCGGTCCGGGTCCGCGGTCTGTAGTCCGCTGTTCAGCTGCTGGCCTGCGGCTGGTCGGCCTGAGACGACTCGGGCCAGTAGTAGGAGTCGGGGGTGGCCCGGGCCCGAAGATCGCCTGGCCCACCCGCACGCAGGTGGAGCCGCCCTCGATGGCGGCCTCGAAGTCCCCGCTCATCCCCATCGACAGCAGCCCGTCGCCGACGGTGCCCGCCTGAAGTGCGGCGTCGCGCAGCCGACGCATGATGCCGAAGCACTCACTCACGCGCGCCTCATCGCTGGTGTTGGCGGCCAGGGTCATGAGCCCGCGCACCCGCAGCGAGGAGTAGGCCGGCAGCGCCGCAAGGAAGTCGGCGACGTCATCCGGCTCCAGCCCGAACTTGCTGGGCTCGCCCGAGGAGTTGACCTGCACGTAGACGTCCAGGCCCCGCCCGGCCGCCTGGAGACGCCGGTCGAGGGCCTCGGCCAGGCGCAGAGAGTCCAGAGCCTGGAACTCGTCGGCGAAGGCGGCCACGTTCTTGGCCTTGTTCGTCTGCAGGTGGCCGATGACTGACCAGGAGATGCCCAGGTCTGCCAGGTTCTCACTCTTGCGCTGAGCCTCCTGGACCTTGTTCTCACCCATCTGGGTGATGCCCGCGGCGAAGGCGGCGCGCAGGCGCTCCTCGGGGACGGTCTTGGAGACCGGCAGCAGGCGGATCTCGGTGGCATCGCGGCCGGCGCGCTTCGCGGCGGCGTCGATGCGGGCACGGACGGCATCCAGGTTGCGGCGGAAGTCCTCCACCGTGACTGCGGTGGTGTAAGAGGGGGCCGGAGACGACTGAGGGGAACGGGCGGCTGAAGGAGACTCGGTCATGGTCACCGACGCTAGCACCGCCGGGGGACACCGGTTCAATGCGGGCCGTAGGCTGGGAGCGTGACCGCACCTGTCTTCCTCTTCACCCCCGAGACCATTGAGCCCACCGACGCCGTCGCATCGGCTGGGGCCGGAACCGTCCTCATGCTCACCGGTCCCGAGGCCCGCCATGCCGTGACCGTCAAGCGCCTACGTGCCCAGGAGCGCGTGGACCTCGTTGACGGCGCGGGCCTGCGCCTGCTGTGCGAAGTGACCGGGGCCGGCGTCGGCGGCGCCAAGGACTGCCTGGCCGTGCGGGTCCTGGAGCGCGTTGAGGAGCCCGAGCCGCCGCTGCGGCTGGCCCTCGTTCAGGCCCTGGCCAAGGGCGGGCGCGACGAGCAGGCCGTGGAGACCGCCACCGAGGTCGGAGCGGGGCTGGTGCTGCCCTGGCAGTCCGAGCGCTGCGTGTCCGTGTGGCAGGGTGCCAAGCAGGCCAAGGGGCGCCAGCGCTGGCAGGCCACCGCCCTCCAGGCCGCTAAGCAGGCGCGGCGGGCCCGCATGCCCGAGGTCGAGGAGGTGCGGGACACCCGCAGGCTGGCCGACTGGGTGGGGCAGACGGTTCGCGGCGGGGGAGTGGTGCTGGTCCTGCACGAGGAGGCCATGCACTCCGATCAGCACCGCGATGGAGTCGGTGCGCCTGCCCGTGCCGGGAGAGGCGCCGCTGGTGCTGGCCGTCGTCGTGGGGCCCGAGGGCGGTATCAGCCCTGAGGAGACAGCGGCTCTGGAGGCGGTCGGAGCGACGACGGTGCGGCTGGGCCCCCACGTCATGCGCACCGCCTCAGCCGGCCCAGTCGCCCTGGCCGTCCTCGCCCACGCCAGCGGCCTGTGGGAGTGAGGTGATGGCGACGATCTTTGTGGAGATCGGAGGAGCTGAGTTGGCTGGCTGACGAGCGTGGCATCAGCGTGGACGCTGCTTGCTTCAGGCAAGCGCTCGTTCGAGTGCTTCTCGCATGAACTGACTGCGAGTTTCGCCCTGCGCCTCAGCCCTACGGTCCAGTGCGTCTCGATGTGAGCGTGGCACTTTGAAGGCGATGGTGACAAGATCCTCGTCCGAGAGTCGAGGCCTGCCTGGAGAAACAATGAACTCTCCTGGAGTACCGGGATACTCTCCTCGTTCTGCTGCCTCACCAAGTCGCTCGATCTCGTCGTCAGTGAGCGTGGCTCCACTCTTCGTCTTATAGGTGCTCATGTGCTCTCCCTTCTGACCTGTAGTTCCTGAGCCATCTTGTCGGTGAGTCTCATGGCGTGAAAAATCAGTAGGCTGCCATCGTCGAGTTCCACTCCAACCATCTCGAGCAGCCGTCCATGAGAGTCTGCTCCGGCTGCTGCGTAGTACTCAGGTGGGTCATAGTTTCTTCGGCGGACTGCGATGGCGCTGCGCCAGGCGGACTCAACGTCTGCGACCTGTATGTCAGGGTGGTGGCGGGTGATGCGAGGATGAACGGTGATCCTGTCCAACATCCGCACAACCCCCTGCCGACATGTTTTGTTAGACAAAATTCTAACATGTCGTGTTGTGGGGGTGCTTCCCAACGGAGCGGCTTGCGGGCATGCTCTGACTATGAGCGAGACGAGTGAGCGATGAGCCCGCGGGGGCGGCGGCCGGCGGGCAGTCCGGACACGCGCGAGGCCATCCTGGCGTCGGCCCGCACCGCCTTCGCCCGCGACGGCTACCAGACCTCCCTGCGCGGCATCGCGCGCGACGCCGGCGTCGATCCCGGCCCCTGGTCCACCACTACTTCCCGGACCGGGCCACGCTCTTCGCCAAGGCCGTCATCGAGTCGACTGCCGGGGTCGACGCCAACCTCACACACCGGGCCGCAGGTATTACCGAGCTCGAGCCCGAGCAGCTGGGGGAGGGAATCGTGCGTGCCGTCATCAGCCTGTGGGACGAGGCGGGCGCGGACCGCTTCACGGCGGTCATCCATGCCGCGCTCGGCCAGGGGGGCCGTGTCGAGCCCTTCCGCGACTTCATCGCCATCGGGGTTCTCTCGCCGATCGTCACCCACTTCTGTCCTGACCGCCCCCAGCTGCGAGCCCAGCTCATCGCCAGCCAGATCATCGGACTCGGCCTGGCCCGCTGGGTCGCCCGCATGGACCACATCGCCGGCCCTCGACGCCGAAGCTCTGGTTGTGCTTGTCGGCCCCACCATCCAGCGCTACGCCTTCGACGACCTGCCCGACGTCGCCAATCCAGCCTGATCGCTGAGATCGGTTGAGGTCTCCGAGGCGAGTTTTGTCCGTATGGGACGACTTTGAAGCCGCGTTTCCGGCTTGGAACCAAGCTAAGCCACTCTGACCTGCACAGATGTGAACTGTTCTGGCTGAAGGGGTGTTCAAAGTCGTCCCATGCGGACAGTTTCCAGCTCCAGGCCCTGGACAGCAGGTCGCCGTCGACCTATATTCATCACATGATGAAAAGCGATGCAGGAGGCGCGCCCCGGGAGTCGGGGGCCAGCAACCGATCGCACGACTCAAGCCCTCACTCCGCAGTTGCTTCGGCGCCGTCGGCCGTCACCGCGATGGACCTGCGCGTGACCCGCGGGCGCAAGAAGATCCTCCACGGCCTGGACCTGAACCTGGCGCCCGGCACCATCACCGGCCTGCTCGGCCCTCGGGCTGCGGTAAGACCACCCTCATGCGCACCATCGTCGGCGTCCAGCGCTACCGCGGGCAGCTCGAGGTTCTTGGGCACGCCCCGGGTGCTGCCGCCGTGCGCGGGCGGGTCGGCTACGTCACCCAAGACCAGGCCGTCTACAGCGACCTGACCGCCCGCCAGAACCTGCGCTACTTCGCCTCCCTGGCCGGCAGCCGGGCCCGCGACCTGGACGAGGTCCTCGATGTCGTCGGGTTGACCGCACTGGCGGACCGGCCCGTGTCCACCTACTCCGGCGGCGAGGCCGGGCGCGTGAGCCTGGCCTGCGCGCTCGTGGCCGACCCCGACCTGCTCGTCATGGACGAGCCGACCGTCGGCCTGGACCCGGTCACCCGCGAGGAGCTGTGGACCACCTTCCACGCCCTGGCCGAGCGCGGCGCCACCCTCCTGGTCTCCAGTCACGTCATGGACGAGGCCTTCCGCTGCGACCAGGTCCTCCTCATGCGCCAGGGACGCATCCTGGCCACCACCACGGCCACGGACCTCCTGGACAGCACCGGGGCGGACACCGTCGACGCCGCCTTCCTGGCCGTCATTGCTGACTCTGAGAGCCGGCCTGAGCAGAAGGGAGAGCAGTGCTGATGCACCTGCGCACCTACCTGGCCACCACCCGCCGCATCCTCACCCAGCTGCGCGCCGACCGGCGCACGGTCGGCCCTCATCGCGATCGTCCCCGCGGCGCTGCTGACCCTCCTGTACTTCGTCTACCGCGACTACCCCGGCGCGGACCTGCTGTTCAACCACATCGCCGTCTCCATGATGGCGATCCTGCCGACGACGGTGATGTTCCTGGTCACCAGCGTCGCCATGCTGCGCGAGCGCGTGAGCGGCACCCTGGAGCGGCTGTGGACCACCCCGATCCACCGGGCCGACCTCCTGTTCGGCTAC
>BNJU01005578.1_pt1 | contig 68550 bp, 90 predicted proteins | sample 8539281 | NCBI WGS metagenome assembly BNJU01 (sample SAMD00202456, study PRJDB9452) | human saliva metagenome | isolation source: human saliva | place: Japan
GATATCATGTCGACATTCCGCCGTGAGAATCATTACGTAAAGCTGATATCTGACGAACCTTTTAAAAGATGTCCGATATCTGTCTTTACGCTGCCGTCCTCATTAAACTCCGAGAACTACTGCCAGAAAAGACCTTTGTCACGGAGCCAAAACTCCACCCATATTTGCATCTCGTTTTCTTAAGTGATGCTGAAACAACATCAAAGTAGAGAGAACATCTCTTTAGCTATTTCACAGATTGACTTGTCGGCATAACCCTCTTCATTCATCTTTATGAAGTAGCAGTTCTCTGCCCATCTGCACCGTCCATAACAAAGGATATTGTACTTATGTGCAATCTTTGAAACTTCTCGATATTCTTCATAGAAACAGCCTGTCCACATACAGAGTTGTTTGTTACTGTAGAATAAATAAGCGAACATTCTCAACGCTCTAGCCTACTCAAGCTGATTGAGCTTTTATCTATGTCCATATCTCCCTTTGAAAGGATTCTTCTCGTACTTTCCGTCTCCCAGGTACCTCGAATAAATCTCTTATGGAAAAGGTTTCTGGGTACATTACCCATCTGCTTGATATTACCTTCTGTAGTATCAAAACATGGCATTGACGGAATAGTAAATACTTTACCCATGCCTCTTTTGCAAATAACGGCTTTTAATACATCAAATAAAAAGTGCCGCACAACGTCCTATGGAACGATAAATGTGTTAGGTCTTGAAAGCTGATACTTTACCCGCCATTGATAAATCCACCTTCATAGTCAACCAGATACACCTCATTCATCATCTTCTCTACATCATCCCTTGTCTACGCCCTCTTTGATGTAGTTGATAAGTCTCTTCTGATCGTCTCCTCTTTCCATACATCTCTGAATGCATCCAAAAAGAACATAATATCCTTTATTTCTTCCATCAGACTCGTCTGCAAGGAACATAGCCGACCATTGTGTGTCTGTCATTGATGTAGTACCTGAGTCTGAAAGGCAGTCGATATATAAAAGACTCTCGGGAAAGCAAACTCATTATAATGAGTCATCTCAAGGGCTTTCTTTCTTTGCTCTGTGTAACTGTAGAACTTCTCTCACTACATGTGTCCATGACTTTGGTGCCTCTACACTAACATCTTCTCATACTCCATTTAATATCCTCCAAATACAAAAATATATTTTGATACCCCGAGTCATCGTAAGTAACGACTGGCGGACGGTATTACAATCCCCTAAGCAATAAATATATCTCATCTGATTATCGAGACTATGTGCATTTAATCTCTAAAGTTTTATATATAAGTGAAATATTGTCTAAATATTGCTATGAGAATAATTTATCACCTTTTTTAGAGCATTGTCAATATTGTTTAATAAAAAGCTTGTTGTAGTTTATTTTTAGTATATTTGTGCATTTTTGCATTAAATTTTTATTTTAAGATAATTCTTTGGAAATAAAGAATTTGCTATTTGATAAATTTATCAGGATTTTTCTTAACTTGTCTTCAAGCAGATATACAGATATATAGTTAAAAAGCCCTTTATTTTTCATATATATTTTTAAATCAAATAATATCTGAGAATTTTTTTAGAAATTTTTCTCATTTTCTTTATATCAACTTCTTTTAATCAATTTATCATTTTCGTGATTTTGCTTAAAAGCTTAAATTTTATATCATAATATTTTAAGTTTTGGTATAATAATAACAGATATTTCTTCAAGCTTTAATATGACATTTTACAATACAAATATGATTTGGAGTATTTATGAATGAATTTGAGATAAAGCGATATGTTGATTTTTCCGATTTTTGAGCACTCTGCTGGTCCCGACTATGAAATCAGCTACTATGATCTAAAACTATAATATATATAATAAACGGAGATATAAGCGGCAGACAAACAGGTGATGTGCTCAGTACGACATGATGAAAACCCTATTACAGAATAAAGAATCCGCTGATAAGAAATGGATATCAAACTATAGAAACTCTTTCAGTAACGGCAAGGTTCTAAGATGTCTACATTTTATATAAAAGATGAAAGGCAAACCTGTAGGAGCTCTCAGTATAAACTTTGAGCGACAACTTAGTACAGAGACTTTCAAACCTTGTATTTTCTCCATGTCATCCGGATAATTATGTATGCAAAAATATTTCTATTGAAATAAAGGAAACGATGACCAGGCAGTTTTTCCGAAAACATTTTCAAATACGATAGATGAAGTATTAAAAAGAATTGATAAGTCTCTCTCCCTTCCAGCAAAGCTTAGCCATTCAGAAAAGCTTGATATAATACGTCAGCTCTATCAAAAGGTATTTTTCTATGAAAGGTGCCATAAAGACAGTGGGTCTCAAACTGTCGTGCTCTCCACCTGCAAGTATGTACAGATATCTGGAGGCAGTAAAAATGAGTGATAATAAAGCTTTTTACATGTGTTTAAAAAGTATATTATCTTTAATTAAAAGTAATAATAACTACTCAATTTATGTGCTACAATAGTATGAAAAGATGTGTCTCTTTAAAAAGACGTGATCCGAGTATAAAAGAAAGAATTTTAAGACTGATTTTAATTTTATCACTGCTTTTTCACTCTTTATGAGTATGTCGGTATTTGCTGCCGACTATAGTATAGATGGTGCGTCATGGGATGTAGGAAGCAAAGGCATTGGCAACTCGATGAGACCGAGGACAAGACAAAGTACAAAGGCACAGTTGTACAAAGGAACAAAAGTCCGCTCAAACAATGCTGCAAGCTCCGAAATATGATTTTACAAAACTTATCATCGAACAATGGTGCAGAAACTACTCATTCGAAGTTTATCCTGTTAAAGGCGGTCCTTCAACTGGTATCATCTAGAGATTGAGTGTTTTGATTATGATACAATCGCTGAATTTAAGAAAAGTCGTGGCGTTCAACTCAAACTCTAATACTACAAACTACTTAGCAAATACAGAGAACAACTACGGTTGGTATCAAACAAAACATGATGGCATTACAGAAAATAGCGACGGTACATGCCACTAACTGGTTTTCTGGTAAACAACCTTTGGTATTTCTTTGATGCTAACGGAAATATGCTTACAGGATGGATTGAGAATAACGGTAACAAATACTATCTCAATCAGCCAAACGGTGATATGCCTGTAGGTTGGGCACTTATAAATGATAAGTGGTACTATTTTGAGGAATCAGGTCTTTATAAGAAGGGCTGGATAGAGTACAACGGACATTGGTATTACCTTGATACCAACGGACAGATGGTTACAAATACAACTATCGACGGATATAATATAAATCAAGACGGTGTTTTGGGTTTCATAATAAAGAGTTTTAATATATGACATCAATTTTGGGCAATTGTAGCGGTTGTCGGATTGGTAATGTGTTTCATCACAGGCCATGCTATGGTGGCAGGACATAAGCCAAAAACAGTTGCAGAATAAAGAGATTAGAAAAGAGCAGGGACTTAAGTGAGTCACCTGCTCTTTTATTATTAGAATTTAATAAGCATGCTCTTTGCTATAAATGCCGCACCTCCGAAAATAAGTATCAACATAACTACCCAATCAAAAGTGTCAGATACTCGAATATAAAATCTGGTCGACTGAATAAGACTTGCTATAATCAAAAAGTATACTTAGCACCATAGCAATCTTTGAGACCTTTATTCGGTCTTATAAATATCATACTAAAGAAAAGATAAACAGTACTATACCAATACCTGAACTGATGTATACGCCCATCAGTCTAATGCCGCCCCAGAAGGAATTTGTCACAGTTACCTTTGTGATAAGAAGAACAAAAGCCTACCACCAGCATGATAAGTCCTCCCAGAAATATAAATAAAAATCATTCTTTTCTACTCATATCTTTTTCTCCTCTCTATTATGCTTGCTTTTTATAGCTACTTTGAGGTTTATTTTATCATATATTACAGTTTATACAAATTAATTTTTCATTTAAGGTTTCCGGTATTCTTTTCGCGAAGTACAACAATCCGCACTTTACGTACAGGTAATCCTGATAATGACATATTTTTAAGTACTGAAAGCACTTTGATAGGTGCTTTAAAATACTGTAAAATCTGCTGTCTTAGTGCTTCCCACGCAAAACTTGCGAAAAGTTTATATTTCTTTCAAGTGCCGCCACGCATTTAGCCAGGCCGGTAATGTCACTGTTCTATTTTACAGATTTCATTCATTGGCATTTCTGATGCTGGCATATAAACATCCACCAATACTGCTCTTCATATCCTCTAATTCAGATCGCACTTTACCTACTTGCGGGTGGTATAGGTTCTCCTTCTTCTTCAAGGCCATTAAGTACATCCCAAGTAGCATCTCTTGCCGGATAAAAGTGTGTCCTTTTCATCCTCGCCACTTGTAGCACAATCTAAATCCGGAAATGTTACCGCTATCTCTTTTCCGTCCTCATATGTAAATATGGCGGGATAATAATATCTATCAACTCTTCATATAGCTCTCCCTTATGTAAAATATGTAAATCATCAATCAAGTGTAAATCCCTTCAATCAGGGCTATTGAAACTTTATCTCTGACTGTGTTCCAATGCTTTCTAAGTGTTTTAGTGGTATGTCCTTGACGGGATTCTTAATCGTTGTTCATCCCTTTTCAGTTAGATGTTTGAACTGTAAGTGACCGGTTCCGGCTTTAGGTGATTTATACAGCATCTTCTTTAGCATTTTTATCACTTCTTTGATGATAACTCTTCATTTTGTATTTCCCTATAACTATATAATAACACATATTTTTATATTTTGTTAATGGTGTTTTGCACCCTTTTCAAAGCTCCTCTGCCTAATAATTCCTATAAAGTGTGATTTTTGCCATGTAGTCATTTTGTGACATCTAATTCACTTCAAAAACGCTTACTTTTACCTATCCGAAAAACAAAAGAAAAGTGGCTGAAACCATTTTAAAAATCAAGGTTTTCAGCCACTTATTTAATATCGGAAATGACAAGACTTGAACTTGCGACCTCTTGACCCCCAGTCAAGCGTGCTGCCAAAACTGCACCACATCCGTAAACTATTTATACTGTATTTATTATATAAAACTTTTCAATATTTGCCAACAAATTTTTACTGAAAATATCTATTCATTCAATATAATATAAGTTGACAGTTTTACAAACATTATATAATATTAATTAATAATTAAATTTATCTTTATATTTTAAGGAGTTAGTATGAAAAAGATTTTATTTTGGCATTATCCGCCTTTGCTATCAGTGTAGCACTTACAATACCTGTATTTGCAGGGACATGGAAACAGGATAATACAGGCTGGTGGTACGAAAGAGATGATAAAAGAGCTTTCCTGTATCTGTTTGGGAGCAGATAGACGGATCGTGGTATTACTTCAATGAGAACGGATACATGCTGTCAAATCAATGGTTTGGAAATTATTATCTCGGATCTAACGGTGCTATGCTTACAAATACTTTTGTAGACGGATATCAGGTAGGTGCAGACGGCGCATACATCCCCGCTTCTCAGTCTACAGGCAGCTCAAAATCAAATACTCAGAATGCGTCAACATCAGCATCTAACAACAGTTCAAACACAGGAACTGCTATAAATAACAGAGCAACTGATTATATACTAAATAAAAACAGCCACGTATTCCATTATTCAAACTGTACTGCAGTACAGAAGATGAGAGAGCATAATAAAATACCTTTTAGCGGAACAAGAGATGAGGCTATTTCCAAAGGATATACACACTTGTCAAATATGTCATCCTTAGAACTTGATACTATACCTAACAGTAAAACATTATTTTCAAATAATATAGCTTAAAGACTATATATCAGTAAACACATGGATATGGTCTTTTATATATATACATCTTCTATGCTGCATCGTTTCATTATCAGTTATTTTTAATACTATACTTCACTTTATCTATGTTTACAATCAATTGATTTTATATTATTGTATATTTAAGTAACAGTATTCAGCTATGCATAATGTATTTATAAGAGGAGGTTATAATGGCAAATATCATTGACTATATAAAATGGCGTGGAGATTTATCTTTTGATGTTTCTCCTTTTAATGAACTTGATAATGCGGTTTTTCATTATTCTCTATCTTGACTTAAAAAGACTTGCAGAATGAAATAAATTCAATAGGCGTTTCTCTTCAGATGCCCGCAGATACTTAATTAATCATGACTACCACTACGGTTATATGAGTGAAATAAATGTAGATTTTTGAGACGCTCTCGCAACTTCCGAGAGATTCGGTAATGTTATAATGCCCTGATTATATAGATCTCTATCACGAGAAAAAATACCAATTTTCATCAACAGGATTTATGTATGACAACAGTCAGATGTATATTGCATTCAGAGGAACCGATGACAGTATTGTAGCCTGGAAAGAGGACTTTATGATGAGTTTTTCAGTTATTCCGGCTCAGAAATTTGCACTGGATTTTCTAGCGGGTTATTTCTCGTCATCCGAATACAGATTTTTATAGTAGGAGGACATAGTAAGGGCGGTAATCTTGCAATCTACTCCTGTGCAATGTGTGATGAAATTTTCAGGGACAGAATTACTGCAATCTATAATAATGACGGCCCCGACCTTTGTGATGAAGTGATCAATACCGATATAATGAATGCTATAAAAGAATAAAAATAATCAAAGATAGTCCCGGAATTTTGTGTGGTGGGTATGATTTTTAACAATACAAAGAATATTAAAGTGGTAAAAGCCGATAATATTGCTTTCTTACAGCATGATATACTCAACTGGAACTGTATAAGAACAAACTTTGAGTATGTTAATGATATAAACAAGGATGCAGATAAATTCAACAGTTTTGTGAGACAAGGTATTGGAGACACCGATTTAAGTAAACGCAAGGGAATATGTAAATAATTTCTTTGATAAGATAATAGAATCAGGCACGACAAAGGCTGCCTTGGGGTAAGAATAATCATGTACTTAAATATAGAAAGGTTGAATCAATCAAACGGTTCAAATCCCTTTTATCACTCATAAAGTGCTTTAATGTATTTTTCAATAATCTACTGACTTTATCGTGTCCTCTACGTTTCATGACTTCCCAATACGTTTTTCCACTGAGACAAACACTCTTCTGAGGTTTCTATCCACTCCTTTAACGACCACGTAGATGCCTCTGTTATAAGTTCATCTCCTATCTTTTCTCTGTATTCTAAGACAAGTTGTCCGAATTTTTCAACTTCGGAATCAATATCAACGCTGTCTCCTTCTAATATAAAATCAGGTATCATGTATTCTCCTTAGATTATCTAATCATCATATCAACTCATTATAAGCCGTAGGGAAACTCGCTGATATATGCCGGAGTTTTTGTTATCATTCCTAGTTGCTTCCAAAAATATGCAAAAAGCTTCCTTAACCTAAGGGTGGTTCACAAATTAAAAAAGACTCAAAGCCTTGTAAATCAAAACCTTGAGCCTTTTCACACTAGTGAGACACCCGGGACTCGAACCCGGGACAACTTGATTAAAAGTCAAGTGCTCTACCACCTGAGCTAGTATCCCATAAAAGAATAAATGCCTTGAACCGGAATCGAACCAGTGACACGAGGTTTTCAGTCCTCTGCTCTACCAACTGAGCTATCAAGGCATAATTGCGGGGACAGGATTTGAACCTGCGGCCTCCGGGTTATGAGCCCGACGAGCTTCCAGACTGCTCTACCCCGCGATAACTATATTCAGAATAAAACTCACTCTTAAAAAGAGTGACTGAATAATAGGGGAAGGTGGATTCGAACCACCGAAAGCAGTGCTAGCAGATTTACAGTCTGTCCCCTTTGGCCTCTCGGGAATTCCCCATAACTTATTTAGTTCTTTACCTTTACTCCTAAGGTAAAAAGCCGATAATCGGACTCGAACCGATAACCTGCTGATTACAAATCAGCTGCTCTGCCAATTGAGCCATATCGGCATGTGCACTATATTATCACATAAAGTAATATAATGTCAATACCATCTTTTCAAAGAAAGATAAATGGGACCTACAGGGCTCGAACCTGTGACCCTCTGCTTGTAAAGGCAGATGCTCTCCCAGCTGAGCTAAGATCCCATATTTAAACTTAAAAGGCTGGAATTCTTTTAAGTAACGACCCGAATCGGACTCGAGACCGACGACCTCCGCCGTGACAGGGCGGCGCTCTAACTCAACTGAGCCATCGGGCCATATAAAGGTATGTACCTTCAAAACTGCCTACCAAGTTCCGAGCTATTATAAATTTTTCCTATCTTTTGGTTAAACCCTCGACCTATTAGTAACCATCAACTCAGTACATTACTGTACTTACATCTTGGCCCTATCTACCTCGTAGTCTTCAAGGGGTCTTACTGTTTTCACATGAGATATCCCATCTTGAGGGGGGCTTCACGCTTAGATGCCTTCAGCGTTTATCCCTTCCCGACATAGCTACCCTGCCATGGAGTTACTCTCCAACAGGTACACCAGCGGTCAGTCCGTCCCGGTCCTCTCGTACTAAGGACGGCTCCTCTCAAATATCTTACGCCCACGCCGGATAGGGACCGAACTGTCTCGACGTTCTGAACCCAGCTCGCGTACCGCTTTAATGGGCGAACAGCCCAACCCTTGGGACCTGCTACAGCCCCAGGATGCGATGAGCCGACATCGAGGTGCCAAACCACTCCGTCGATGTGAACTCTTGGGAGTGATAAGCCTGTTATCCCCAGGGTAGCTTTTATCCGTTGAGCGATGGCAATCCCACTTTATGCCACCGGATCACTAAGTCCTACTTTCGTACCTGCTCCACCCGTCGGTGTCGCAGTCAAGCTCCCTTCTGCCTTTGCACTCTTTGAATGGTTTCCGACCATTCTGAGGGAACTCTTCGAGCGCCTCCGATACTCTTTCGGAGGCGACCGCCCTAGATCAAACTCCCCGTCTGGCATTGTCCCCCGGCCGGATAACGGCCGCAGGTTAGAAAATCCAGCAATACAGGGGTGGTATCCCAACGGCGACTCTGCATAAACTGGCGTCCATGCTTCTTAGTCTCCCACCTATCCTGTACGAGTATTACCGAATCCCAGTACCAAACTGGAGTAAAGCTCCATGGGGTCTTTCCGTCCTGGCGCGGGTAACCAGCATCTTCACTGGTACTTCAATTTCACCGGGTGCATTGTTGAGACAGCGCTCAAATCATTACGCCTTTCGTGCGGGTCGGAACTTACCCGACAAGGAATTTCGCTACCTTAGGACCGTTATAGTTACGGCCGCCGTTTACCGGGGCTTCAATTCAAAGCTTCGTTTCCTGACTTCTCCTCTTAACCTTCCGGCACCGGGCAGGCGTCAGCCCATATACTTCACCTTGCGGTTTCGCATAGACCTGTGTTTTTGCTAAACAGTTGCTTGAGCCTTTTTTCTGCGACCACTCTATTAAAGTGGCACCCCTTCTCCCGAAGTTACAGGGTCATTTTGCCGAGTTCCTTAACAATGCTTCTCCCGCCGGCCTTAGGATTCTCTCCTCATCTACCTGTGTCGGTTTGCGGTACGGGTACATATAACACAATAGCGGCTTTTCTTGACGGCTCCCTAACCGACTTCCCTACTAATTTTCGGTACGCATCACGATTCCCCTTGTATGGTGGTTTTCCTCCCATACAGGTACTTCGCTTGCCCCGGTTTTTGTCCTCCCGGGTTCGGTTTTTAGTCTCCGTGTCCCCACAGTTCTGATTATATGTAGTACAGGAATCTGTACCTGTTATCCATCGACTACGTCTTTCGACCTTGCCTTAGGCCCCGACTTACCCTGAGTAGATCAGCTTTACTCAGGAAACCTTAGATATTCGGCCAAGAGGATTCTCACCTCTTTCTCGCTACTCATTCCGGCATTCTCTCTTCTTATTACTCCACCATTCCTTTCGGTATGGCTTCTACGCCTCTAAGAATGCTCCTCTACCAATGTATTACTACATTCCCAGGCTTCGGTGTTGTGTTTAGCCCCGGACATTTTCGGCGCAGGACCTCTCGACTAGTGAGCTGTTACGCACTCTTTTAATGTATGGCTGCTTCTAAGCCAACATCCTAGCTGTCTTCGAAATCCCACATCCTTTTCCACTTAACACACACTTTGGGACCTTAGCCGTAGGTCTGGGCTCTTTCCCTTTTGACTACCCAACTTATCTCGTGTAGTCTGACTCCCGTCAATCATCTAGCCGGCATTCGGAGTTTGATATCTCTTGGTAGGCTTTGACGCCCCGCAAAAAAATTCAGTGCTCTACCTCCGGTGAGACTAATAACGAGGCTAGTCCTAAAACTATTTCGAGGAGAACCAGCTATCTCCGGGTTCGATTGAATTTCTCCCCTATCACACCTCATCGCCACCCTTTTCAACGGATGTGCGTTCGGTCCTCCATTCACTTTTACGCGAACTTCAACCTGGACATGGATAGATCACCCGGTTTCGGGTCTACACATACTGACTAATATCGCCCTATTAAGACTTGGTTTCCCTTCGGCTCCGTATCTTTAATACCTAACCTCGCCTGTACATGTAACTCGCCGGACCGTTCTACAAAAAGTACGCGGTTCACCTTTCGGTGTTCCACAGTTTGTAAACATAGGGTTTCAGGTTCTTTTTCACTCCCCTCCCGGGAGTTCTTTTCACCTTTCCTTCACAGTACTATACGCTATCGGTCACTGACTAGTATTTAGCCTTGGGGGTGGTCCCCCTGCTTCCCTAAGGTTTCTCGTGTCTCGTGGTACTCCGGATACTGCTGGATTCAATATTTTTCCCTTACACGGCTCTCACGCTCTTTGGCCCCTTTTTCCAAAACAGTTCAGGTAATATATCTTACTCGTATTGCAGTCCTCTACCCCGCAGTGCACGCACCACGGTTTTGAGCTCTTACGATTTCGCTCGCCGCTACTTTCGCAATCACTGTTGTTTTCTTTTTCCTCCGGCTACTTAGATGTTTCAGTTCACGGGTTCCCCTCTGTACGTTATGTATTGGCGTACAGATACTTGGGATTCTTCAAGTGGGTTTCCCCATTCAGACATCTGCGGATCACTGAATATGTGCTTCTCCCCGCAGCTTTTCGCAGCTTGTCACGTCTTTCTTCGGCTGTCAGTGCCTAGGCATCCACCCTACGCTCTTTATGTTTAACCTCTTAAATCATTTTAGATTTAGTGTTTATGTATGACACTAGCGTGTATCATACACTATGTTTAAAAATTTATTTTTGTTATTAAATACTAATCACTTTACTAGTAATTAGTACCTCGGATGTCTAATTATAAAATATTTATATAATTTCTCGTTTGGTATGCAGTTTTTCAAGGTACATCATTGCAGTTAAAAGCTTTGCTCTGCAAATGGAGACTAAAGATGTCGAACTCTCTGACACTCTTTCATGCTTTGCGAAAGGAATCGATCTGACGTAGCTCTCTCAACTGAGCTACACCCCCATAAATGCGCATCCACCTACTCTCCCATACCGTCTCCAGTATAGTACCATCGGCCGACTAGGGTCTTAACCATCGTGTTCGGAATGGGAACGGGTGTGTCCCCTGGACGCATCGACACCAATAATGTTTATAGTACCATCTAATTTAGTATAAACAGTACTCCAACCCTTACTAAAGCCTTTATGATGTTCTATCAAACTCATTCGTTCGTGAGAACTCTTTTCACTAAATTCAAACCCCTTCACTTTTTCCTTAAGTGAAAAATGTAGAAGAGTGATCCAGCCGCACCTTCCGATACGGCTACCTTGTTACGACTTCACCCCAGTTATCCTCCCTGCCTTCGGCAGCTCCTTCCCTGCAGTTGGGTCACTGACTTCGGGCATTGATGACTCCCATGGTGTGACGGGCGGTGTGTACAAGACCCGGGAACGTATTCACCGCAGCATTCTGATCTGCGATTACTAGCGATTCCAGCTTCATATAGTCGAGTTGCAGACTACAATCCGAACTGAGACGTTATTTTTGTGATTTGCTTGGCCTCGCGGCTTTGCTTCACTTTGTTTACGCCATTGTAGCACGTGTGTAGCCCAAATCATAAGGGGCATGATGATTTGACGTCATCCCCACCTTCCTCCGGATTATCTCCGGCTGTCTCGTCAGAGTGCCCATCTTACTGCTGGCTACTGACGACAAGGGTTGCGCTCGTTGCGGGACTTAACCCAACATCTCACGACACGAGCTGACGACAACCATGCACCACCTGTATCCCTTGTCCCAAAGGACTAGCTTCATTACAAAGCTATTCAAGAGTATGTCAAGATTTGGTAAGGTTCTTCGCGTTGCTTCGAATTAAACCACATGCTCCACCGCTTGTGCGGGTCCCCGTCAATTCCTTTGAGTTTCATTCTTGCGAACGTACTCCCCAGGTGGAATACTTAATGCGTTTGCTTGCGGCACCGAAGAGTTTACCTCCCCGACACCAAGTATTCATCGTTTACTGCGTGGACTACCAGGGTATCTAATCCTGTTTGCTCCCCACGCCTTCGAGCCCTCAACGTCAGTTGTCGTCCAGTAAAGCCGCCTTCGCCTCCGGTGTTCCTCCTAATATCTACGCATTTCACCGCTACACTAGAAATTCCGCTTACCCCTCCGACACTCCAGCCAGACAGTTTCCAAAAGCAGTTCATGGGTTGAGCCCACGCATTCACTTCAGACTTGCTTCGCCGTCTGCGCTCCCTTTACACCCAGTAAATCCGGATAACGCTTGCCCCCTACGTATTACCGCGGCTGCTGGCACGTAGTTAGCGGGGCTTCTTAGATCAGGTACCGTCATTTTCTTCCCTGCTGATAGAGCTTTACATACCGAAATACTTCTTCACTCACGCGGCGTCGCTGGATCGAGGGTTTCCCCATTGTCCAATATTCCCCACTGCTGCCTCCCGTAGGAGTTTGGGCCGTGTCTCAGTCCCAATGTGGCCGTTCACCCTCTCAGGCCGGCTACCGATCGTCGCCTTGGTGAGCCTCTACCTCACCAACTAGCTAATCGGACGCGGATCCATCTTATACCTATAAATATTTTGCCCCTGCACCATGCGGTGCTGTGGTCTTATGCGGTCTTAGCGGAAATTTCTCTCCGTTATCCCCTGTATAAGGCAGGTTATCCACGCGTTACTCACCCGTCCGCCACTAAGTCTACTTAAATTCCATCCGAAGACTTCCTTTAAGCAGCTTCGTTCGACTTGCATGTGTTAAGCACGCCGCCAGCGTTCATCCTGAGCCAGGATCAAACTCTCATATAAAAGTTTAATCTAGCCTTCTCGCTAGCTTGCATCTGTTTTCACAGATCTACTGTTTTTTAAAGGTTTTAAATTCTGTTCGAATCTAAACGTTGTTATTACTGAAATCTCATCAATTATTTTTTTAATAATTAAGTTATTTTCAGGGTTGTGTGTACTGTTTAATCTTAAATTATCATGTTCGTTTGCTTTCGCTGTTTGAAACAACTTAGCTATTATATCAAGCTCATTTCATCTTGTCAACAACTTTTTTAGCTATTTTGAGAATCTTTTTAAGCTTTTGCTCTTTTGGAGCAACTCTGATATACTTATCATATCGATGTTATCTTGTCAAGAACTTTTTCAAACTTCTTTGACAAGAAAGCGGAGAAGGAGGGATTTGAACCCTCGCGCGGTTGCCTGACCCTACACCCTTAGCGGGGGCGCCTCTTCGGCCTCTTGAGTACTTCTCCTCATTTGCTTTCGCAATGCCTAGACATTATACAAAGAATAACTCTTATCTTGTCAATAACTTTTTAAAGTTTTTAACACATTTTTGTCAAATCAATAAACACATATTTTGGGCAAAAATCAATCCTGTGATTTATACTCTTGGCAAGTTCTGTCAAACTCTTTAAATTATCTGTTTTTACATACAAATAATACATAACTGTCGCTGTCTATATCAATACCTGCTACACAATACCCGTCTTTCATCCATTTATTGTCCAACTCTTTACACCAAGACGGAATATCCCCTTCATCATCAAGCATACCCTTCATCCACAACAAGATTATTCTCTTTTGTCAATTCTTCTATGCGTGATAAGAATTCGTCTTTTTCCTCTTTCCAATCAAGCTCTATTGCTATCCCGCTCTCAAGCATCTCATCCGCTACGGCAATCCAAACAAAGGTATCTATAGCATCTCTGCTTGTAATACCCCTATCCTCATACCTGTCCGCATTATCTTTAAAGTATTCTCTCGGATAACAAAAACACCTGTCCATATTTTGTAAAAAATCTTTATTATCCGATATGGTCTTTACAAGTTCTTTATAGACCTCCACATTAGCTATCTTGACATCAGCACTGTCAAATACAACTTCCCAGCCTGAACAATCGGGAACTATATCATCCTTCATCAGAGTTGAACCATATCCTTTACCTTATCTTTGGCAAATCCCTTCCTTGCCATAAATAATAATGTTATCACTGTCATTAGCATCCGATGTGCTTACTTCAAAATGATAATTATCATCACCCTCATCCCTACATATCTGTACGAAATTCAATCTCCTGCTATTTACATCCACCTTCTTTGACGGTGTCAGGACAATAAAATATATCTTACCGTTTCTTATAGAATCTAACAGTTTTTCAACATCTTCTGCTGTACATCCACCCTTTTCTACTCCGTCAATATCAAGTTTCCAATCAGACTTTCTCTTGTTAAAGATATTAAACAACATACTCTAATCTCCATCTTAATAATATTGCATAGAAAAATTCTAAGGAAATGTAAAAACACTTCCTTAGAAAAATAAATTATTTAAACTTACTCGTACCGATATGTAAATCACAAGTTCAAAACTATTTTATTATAAAAACATTACTCATGTACATGTAGCTCATGTGCCCTATGTGAAAAGAGGTTTATGGAAATACTCGTCATACAGTGCAATAATATCTTTGTTCTCATGGAGTATCTTATCTCGGAGTTCTCATCCAGGAAGTAAAGCTTCTTTCCTCTGTTAAATGCAAGCTCATAGCCATCCTTTACAGGTTGTCCGCCACCGCCTACGCAGCCTCCCGGACATGCCATTACTTCGACAAAAGTCATACTTTGCTTCGCCGCGTTCAATCTTGTTAATCAATTTTCTGGTGTTACCGAGTCCGCTCACCACAGCAATATTAAGTTCATATCATCTATCTTAAATTTAGCTTCCACCGTTCCGTCATTCTCTTGGAATGCCTTACTTCTTACAGGCTTAAATGCGTCCGCGAGCAGATTCTCCTTCTTTATAATGCTGTAAGCGGTTCTTAGTGCCGACTCCATTACTCCTCCTGTAGCACCGAATATTACTCCTGCTCCCGAATAATCGCCCATCGGTCTGTCGGCTACTACATCCTCAAGACTCTTCGGATCTATATGAGAAGCTCTTATCATACGAGTAAGTTCTCTTGTAGTAAGTGCTATATCAACATCGTGACATGCATACTCTCCATGGAAAGAGTTCCATCTCTCTTTCACCCTTTCTTGGCTACACAGGCATGATGGAAACGGATACCATATTTTCAGGATTCACTCCGATCTTCTCGGCAAAATAAGACTTCATTACCGCTCCGAACATCTGCTGCGGAGACTTTGCTGTAGAAAGTGATTTTGCCATTCTCGGGAACTGTGATTTTCAGTCTTACCCAGCCCGGACAGCAGGGAAGTAAACATAGGTCTGTCACCGATAAGTCCGTTTGTATATCTGTGTACAAACTCATTTGCCTCTTCCATAATAGTAAGGTCTGCCGAGAATGATGTATCAAACACATAGTCTGCACCCATTTTCTTCAATGCATCTACAATCTTTCCAACTGTAGCGTCCTTGTCTTTCAGACCGAATACTTCACCCCAAGCCGTTCTGACAGCCGGTGCAATCTGAACTACAACAGTCTTTTCAGGGTCTGCAATTGCATCCCAGAACTTGGAAGTATCATCTCTTTCGCTCAATGCACCTACAGGACAATGAGTAATACACTGACCGCAAAGTGAGCAGTCGGCTTCCTCAATCTCTTATGTCCAGTTACATTGACGGTAGTTCTGGCACCCTGTTCGTGTAAATCCCATACACTGAGCGTCTGCATCTTGTCACAAACCTGTATACATCTCATACATTTAATACATTTAGATGAATCTCTGATAAGAGGGAAATTTTTATTCCACGGCTGTTTTTCAAGTTCAACAGCAAACGGTATCTCAAGTATATTTAGGTCATTGGCAACTTTTTGAAGTGAACAGTTGCCGCTCTTAGCGCATATAACACATCTGTTGTCATGCTGTGAAAGTATCAACTCAACAGTCTTTCTTCTGTCTCTAATTACTTTCTTACTGTTTGTAAAGATCTCCATACCCTCTTCACATACATTATTACATGATGTGATAAGATTATCTTTTACCCTTTAATTCAACAACACATACTCTACACGCCGCTATCTCATTTCAAACCTTTTAAGAAAACATAATTTTCGAATATCTATATTTATTCCGCCGCTTCCCATAATAGTAGTATTTTCTTTTACGGAAACAGGTACATTATCAATAGTTAAGTTTACCATACTCTCCCTACCTCCTTTGAAAATACCGAAGCCGAAGTGGTCGCATCTTAAACATCTTCCCGCCTCTTGCTTTGCTTCTTTTTCTGTCATGCAATTTTTCAACGCCTTCAAAATCAGAACTCTTTCACTGGCTTCTCTTTCTGTAAGCTCTACTCTACCGCAAGGGACTCTTATCCTCAAGACTGGCCTCAGGTATTACCACATCTCACACTTATTTCGATGATGATATCCCAAATACTCATCAATATTTGCCGCTACCACCTTTGCCGCACCGATTGCCTTTATAACTGTAGAAGGTCCGCTTGCACAGTCTCCTCCTGCAAATACCCCGGCATCTCTTTAAATGCACCTGTAGAATCTGTAATTATCTTTCCGTTAGACAGGATTCCCTGCATCTTCAAAAATGCTTTGTCTCTATATTTTGTCCGATTGCAACTACAAGTATATCACAAGGAATATATACATCATCCTCACCTGTCGCCTTAACACTTGCTCTTCCGTCTTTTAATAGAGCTGATCATCTGGGGTTTTTACATATATACCCTTTATATTATTGTTCTCATCAACATCTATAGCGGATGGTGCCATCAAAGTTCTAAGCTCAACACCCTCTGCAACCGCCGCCTCTATCTCAGCCGGTAAAGCTGTCATATCGGCAACTCTTCTTCTATATGCAATACTTACTTTCTTTGCACCCATTCTCTTTGCTGTTCTTACAGCATCCATGGATACATTTCCACCACCGATTATACAAACATTCTTGCCTGTAAGATCTTTTATAATATTCTTTCCTACATCACGAAGGAATTCTACAGCAGATACCACGCCGTTTGCATCTTCATGCTCAAGTCCAAGTTTCTTATCTGTACTTGCTCCTATAGTTATAAGCACCGCATCAAAAGCATTTCTCAAGTCGTCCATTGTAATATCTTCTCCAATCTTGAGACCATGCTTAACTTCTACACCTGTCTTTAAAATAGCCTTGATATCCTCATCAAGTCTGTCCTTTGGTAATCTGTAATTCGGAATACCGTACCTTAACATACCTCCAAGCTCAGGCAACATCTCATATACAGTTGTCTGATGTCCCATAAGCTGTAGGAAATAAGCCGCACTAAGTCCACCCGGTCCACCACCGAGTATTGCAACTTTTTTGCCTGTGGACGGAGCACATTTTGGAGGATCGACTTCTCCCGCAAAATCTGCTGCAACTCTCTTTAAACCACGAATATTTATAGAGTCGTCCACCATATTTCTTCTACATCTTGCCTCACAAGGATGCTCGCAAATAAATCCGCAAGTAGTAGGGAAAGGATTATCTTTCCTTATCAATCTTACAGAGTCTGCATATCTGCCTTCCTTTATGAGAGCAATATATCCCGGTATATCCACCTGTGCAGGACATAAATTTACACAAGGTACAGGCTGATTGTATGAGCATGTACATCTGCCATGTGCTATATGTTCGATATAGTCATCTCTATATCCTATAATACCTTTGTAAACCATATTTGCCGCTTCATAGCCTATGGCACAATCTGCCGATTCCATAATACTGAGGGCTGTCTTCTCCATTAACTTCAAAGAAGCCATACTGCCCTTACCGTCAAGCACGTTCTCGATCAGCTTTTCAAGCTGTCCTAATCCGATTCTGCATGGAACACATTTACCTACAAGTCTGAGCGTGAGCCAATTCCAAGAAAGCTCTTGACATATCAACCGGGCAAAGCCCCGGAGGAGATGCCTCGATTCTTCTTTCCAAATTTTTGTATAGCTCCTCCATAACAATTCTGGCTCTACTTGGGGAGACTATTTCTAATCTACTCATACCTCTTACTCCTAGAATTATTTCACCGTTTTACCGGTAGATTAATATATGTAAATGAATTACATATATAGATTTTTAAATTGTATATTTCATGAAATAATAAGAGCACATATCTTTATATTTATTTGATACGAACTTTATGGTTTCATTATATACTTTTTATAAATTTTTGTAATACTTTTCTGAAAAGTATTTTTATTTAACTAAATATGTTTGTTATTTAACTAGCGCTCAATACTAATAATCTCACAAAAAGACACTTCCTTGAGTGTTTCTAACTCATAGAAGTGTCTTTTATAACTTTATCTTTATTTTTGATATTTGAATCCCTGTCTCATTATAGATGCAATTATCTTTTGTTTTTATCAGGTTCCTCAGTTTTCAAAATAATGTTTCTTGTCAAGAAGCTTTTTATCATAGGCTCTTCATCTACTGTAAATGATTCCAAAGGCATTATCAATAATCTCCTTATTTATGCCTTTTTCCAGCAGCTTGTATTTTAATTTCATTTTGCTGTACTTTATCTTTATATGTATTGATATATCGCTCAGCATATCTGTCATCATCTATATAGCCGAATTTTTGCCTTTTCTATAGCCTCTTTTATGGCTTCTTCAGGATAAAATGAGAGCTTCAGCTTTTTTATTATATCGTTTTCCGACTTAAATGATTTCTCAAGTATATGCATCAGCCTTGCAAAAGCTCTCTTTTTTAAAACCGGATAGATGGTTGTATAATATTCCTCTTCATCTATCTCTTTTCCAACAGCAATATCCAGTCGTCTGATTTCGCCGTTATATAGGGCAAGACTTTCTCCATCCTGAAATATAACTTTGCTTTTTTTGGTATTCAGAGAAATAACTTCACTTACAATCAATCTTCTTCCTCAAGCTCTATGCCGCCGGCTTCATCCATATCATCCTCTATAGGTGAACCGTCAAACTCTTCGTCATCATCATCTACAGAGTCATACTCTAAAGTTTTTCCGTTCTTTTCAGCTTCAAGTACAAACTTTTCTCTGATTTGCTCTTCTATTTTCTCACAAATCTCAGGATTTTCCATAAGGAAAGTCTTTGCATTTTCTCTTCCCTGACCGATCTTGTTTCCTTCATAAGAGTACCATGCACCGCCTTTTTCCACAACATCACTTGCAACCGCCAGATCAAGTATCTCTCCGGATTTTGATATACCCAGTCCGTACATTATATCAAACTCCGCCTCTTTGAAAGGAGGTGCCACTTTGTTTTTAACAACCTTTATTCTGGTCTTGGTTCCTATGATATCACCACCTGCTTGATCTGCTCAACTTTTCTTACATCAAGTCTTACAGATGCATAGAATTTTAAGGCTCTACCTCCGGTGGTGGTCTCCGGACTTCCAAACATTACACCTATCTTATCTCTGAGCTGGTTGATAAAGATAACTATACAATTGCTTTTGCTTACTATACCTGTGAGCTTTCTGAGTCCCTGGCTCATAAGTCTTGCCTGCAAGCCCATATGGGAATCTCCCATATCTCCTTCTATCTCACCCTTTGGTACAAGCGCCGCTACAGAGTCGACTATTATAATATCAATAGCACCGGATCTTACCATAGTCTCCGTAATTTCAAGTGCCTGCTCACCGTTATCAGGCTGTGATACATACAGCTCGTTTATATTTACACCTATTTTCTCCGCATAAGCAGGATCAAGCGCATGCTCAGCATCTATAAATGCCGCAATACCGCCAAGCTTCTGAGCTTCGGCAACCATATGAAGTGCTACTGTTGTCTTACCTGATGACTCCGGTCCGTATACCTCTATAATTCTTCCCTTCGGAATACCGCCTACACCTAATGCTATGTCAAGCCCAAGTGAACCTGTGGGAATGGTCTCTACAAACATATGAGTATTTCCTTCTCCAAGTTTCATCACCGAACCCTTACCGTATGCCTTCTCTATCTGTGTCAAGGCAGACTCAAGTGCCGCCTGTTTCTCACTTTTTTCCATTACTCTTTTAACCTGTTGTGTTGCTTTGGAACTTTTTTCCTTCTTCATAACAACCTCCATCAGATGTATGTTCTTGTTTTTATTGTATATGCTTCTCTTTTGTTGTCAACAATGATATAAAGGGAAATAAAATTAAGACATAAAACTAATAATATAAAATACTTATTGAATTTTTTTGAAAAAAATAGAATACCTGCCATGTAATATGATTGTAACATAAAAAAGCAGGATTGCATCAATTTATGCATCCTGCTTTAATATATTATTTATCCTTAGTATTTGCAGTAATTTCTCCTTCTCCGACACCTTCTGTCGACTCCTTCATAAATAAAACTTTAGGGTGTCAAAACTATCAAAATAAGGTCCATCCATACTGTAATTTCTTATGTAGTGCAAATCAAGCTTTAATTTATCATAAGGTGTTGTATTATACTTACCGTGAACCTGTGCATATCCTGTAAGTCCCACCTTCATTTTAAGTCTCATCGAAAACTCCGGCAGCTCCTCCATATACTCTGCGGCAATCTCCGGTCTCTCAGGTCTCGGACCTACAAGGCTCATCTCTCCCTTTATTATATTAAAAAGCTGTGGAAGTTCGTCAAATCTCGTAGCTCTTAAAAGCTTTCCGACGGCAGTGATTCTGTCATCATCTTCTCCGGCAAGCCTTGCTATACCGTCTTTTTCCGCATCTTCTCTCATAGTCCTGAATTTGTATATTTCAAACAGCTTTCCGTCAAGTGTAAGTCTTGTCTGCTTATAAAAAATCGGACCTCTGTCTGTAAGATGTATTGCCGCACCGAACATGACAAACAAGGGCATTGTAATTATTATACCTATTACACTGACTACAACATCTATAATTCTCTTTACAAGCATCTGATCGGCCTGAAGTCCTTCATTTCTTGAAAGAAGTATCGGTGTATCAAAAAGATTCAGATTTGTGGAAGTTCTTATCAATATATCGCTTATCTTAGGTATCATATATACTCTGATACCTGCATCATAACATTTCTTTAAAAGCAGGTTTCTTTCATGTGAAGGTATATCTCCTACAACCATACCTTCAAACTCCTCCGCTCTTTTCATTATTTCATCAATACCGACTTTGGTACTTATTACTCCGCCTATTATATACTTGTCATCTCTGGCACCTATTTTTTCCATTATGGAAAATACCGGTCTGTTTCCATAGACTACCAAAAGTCTTCTTGGCGGAAAGAGCACACTGTATATCCACTGAAATAAAAAAACCCAGGCACATACCAATGCGGCATCTATAACAGTTAAAATTATAAACGGTGTCGGTGCATGAAATCTTTTATCCACCAATGCAAGTATAATATATCCTATTACATTGGCTATCAAAAGCGATAAAATATGAGAATAGATTATATTACCTCTTTTTAAATAACCTATTTTTAAACCGCCGTATGTCTGCAGAAAGAAAAACAGCAACATTCCGTACATTTGCAGCCAACAGCCAGATTCCTCTTCTCCAGAATCTTACCTCTATAATAGTATTCAGATGAAAATACCATAGCGCCCAATAAAGCCCTATTTCTATTAGCAATATGATAGCTGCCGAACCGAATTTTACAATTCGTTTATACTGTTCCTTTGTATTCATATCTCCTCCAATACCTCTCACTCCGATACTATTGCTTAGCATATTTTTAATATATGTATTTATAATTTTGTATTAAGAGATAAAAATCTTTTTATACAGACTATAACAGTCTTTCAAGTTCATCATATCTTTTCAACATGATTCACCCTATCCCTAAGTGCCGATGAGCCCTTCATACCAGTAGTGTACCATGCAACATGTTTTCTCATCTTTCTTATAGCCATAATTTCATCATCATGTGCATTTGCAGTTTTGCAATGTTTGAGTATCATATCCACGATTTCATCTTTCTCGGGTTTTTCTATAATTTCCCCCATTCAAATACCCTCTGATTTCTTTGAATATCCACGGATTTCCTCTTGCCGCTCTTGCAATCATTATCCCGTCACAGCCCGTATACTCATACATTTCTTTTGCACTTTTGCCGTCCACCACATCTCCGTTTCCAATTACCGGAATGCCGAGACTTGACTGCAGCCTTTATAATGCTCCAATCCGCCTTACCCGAATAGTACTGTTCTCTGGTTCTGGCATGTACGGCAACAGCACTTACACCTGAAGCTTCGGCTATTTTTGCAATTTCCACCGCATTGATATTGTCGTCATTGAACCCTTTTCTTATCTTTAATGTAACAGGCTTTTTTACACTCTTTACAAGCTTTGTAAGTATCTCCTCTACAAGTTTCGGATTCTTCATAAGTGCCGAACCTTCACCGTTATTTACTATCTTCGGTACTGGACAACCCATATTAAAGTCGAATATATCAAAATCTCTTTCTTCTATACTTGCTGCCATTTGTGCAATTATATCAGGTCCGAGCGAAAAAGCTGCAACAGCAATCGGATGTTCTCCCTTTATCTATTTTTCATAAGCGGTTCCGTATTTTTTAAAATAGATAGCCTTTGCACTCACCATCTCTGTAACAAGAAGTGAAGCTCCCATTTCTTTGCATAAATGACGAAATGGCAAGTCACTTACACCTGCCATTGGTCCTAGGCACAAACCGCCTTCTATATTTATATTTCCGATTTTAAAATCTTTTAGCATTATTCCTTATTCTTTCTAAAAATAAACAGCTTTGAAAAATATAATTAAGTATAACTACGACCACACTTGAGACTATTTTTGCAATTATCCAGTTTCTCTTTAATAAGTCTACTCCAACAAACATAATCGCCGTATCCAAAAAACCTGTAAACAATCTTGCCGTAATAAAGCCTGACAGTTCAACTGCCAGTTTTGAAAACTCAAAGCTTTTACTTTTAAATACCCATATTTTTATTTGTTATAAAGGCAAAAAGGACGGATAATATCCATGCAATCGTATTGGATACCAAGTTCGGAAATTGGAGTTTTGTATAGCAAATATGGTATGCCGCAAAATTTACAAGAGTGGTCAGTACACCGAAAATAAGATACAGTAATACACTCTCATATTTTTATATAATATGATATTTTTCAAAGCATAATTATTCTGCACTCTCTCCCAATATCACCACTTTATAAAACAATTCCAGCTGTGACAAAAAGCTCTTCTTTTCTTTGGTATGAAAGCTTATCTTCAAAGCCGCTCTCTATCTCATCAAAATAAAAATCGGCATCATCAACTCTTACACAAAAAGCTCAAATTACCGAACTTATCAAACTCCATAGTAAAGTATGCCTCCCGCCTCTTCGGCAAAGACACACACATTATTTTAAGCTCGTTTTTATCTCATCCGGCAAAAAGCTTGAACTTTTCATTGAAATAATACTTCTGAACATATGAGCTGGCACCACATAGCACCATGTTTTCACTGTTTGTCCAATCGTAATTATATCCGTCTATCATTTCAGGCATATTATCTTACCAAAAGCTTGCTTATTCTGAATTGATCTTCCGGTATATCCTTAGTCATTGCCAGTGCTTCCTGAATATCAAAGTCAACATACTCACCGTTTTTTTGTATGCAACAAGTCTGTTTGAATGACCTGCCAATAAAAGCTCTACAGCCTTTGCTCCCATAATTGATGCATAAACTCTGTCCTTACATGTAGGCGCACCACCTCTTTGCATGTAACCTAGGATTGTAGCTCTTGTCTCGATTCCTGTAGCAGCTTCTATTCTCTTTGCCATGGAAGTTGAATGTCCGATTCCCTCGGCATTGATTATGATATGATGCTTTTTTCCGCGCTTTCTGTTTTCAATGATTCTGTCAATCAACACCTGCTCGTTTCCGTCATATCTCTCAGGTAAAAGCACATCCTCTGCACCGTTTGCAAATCCGCACCAAAGTGCAATATATCCTGCATTTCTACCCATTACCTCAATTATTGAGCATCTCTCATGTGATGTGGAAGTATCTCTTACCTTATCAATAGCTTCCATTGCAGTATTTACCGCAGTATCAAATCCTATAGTATAGTCTGTACATGCTATATCAAGGTCGATAGTTCCCGGTATTCCTATAGTATTGATTCCCAGTGCGGAAAGCTTTCCGGCACCTTGGAACGATCCGTCACCACCTATAACGACAACTCCGTCTATACCATGTTTTCTACAGATTTCAGCACCCTTTTTTTGTCCCTCCGGTGTAGTAAACTCCTGGCATCTTGCAGTATAAAGAATTGTACCACCTCTGTGAATGATTTCAGACACGCTGGTACTGTCCATATCTACTATCTCTTCCTGTAAAAGTCCTGCATAACCTCTCATGATTCCCTTTACATTTATTCCGTTATGTATTGCTGTTCTAACTACCGCTCTGATAGCCGCATTCATTCCCGGTGCATCACCACCACTTGTCAAAACACCTATAGTTTTTATTGCCATATATTTCCTCCTATTTTAAAAAACGGATCTACTCTTTTTTCTATATGTAATTTATATAGTATATCTCAGTAAGAATATACATATATAAATATCTACATCATTTTATATTAATGAAAAACATTTTTCAATAGTCTTGTCATGGAATTAACAAATTCTAATTTTTAAAATGCAAAGAGCATTATCAAAAAATCTAAAACAGATTTCTTAATAATGCCCTTTTATATGCACGTCTTGCTTCGAATGCCATTCACAAAGCGTTACAAAAAGCAGTTAGCTCTGCGGCGGCTATCTCACGGCATGAAAGGTCTTCCCTTAGTGCTGCTACATTCCTGTCCTGACACGGTTCGAAAGTTTCCATTGCGTGGGGACCCCCACTTCAACACCACTTACTCCAGACTGCCAAGCAAATGAACACCCTAGGCAAGACATCACCCCTACTAAAAGCGGATTGTAGGTACAGGACACCGCTATCTTCCCGGCTGTGCATTAACAAGTATACTTGCAATGATCTATATTTGTCAAATGATTTTTGATGTGCTAAAACAATTGCTCTCTCATTTTCTCAAGCAAACTTATAGTAAATTCCATCCTGTCCTCGGTTGAGATTTTCTCCTTATCCCTGTACTCCCAATTCAATACCTTGTCATATTTTACAGACAAATTCTTTCCGAAAGACTTTAAGAAAGCATCCAGGTTATCCATTTTTATCTCTTTATTTTCTCTCATTGTCCACTTTATCTGCAACTTATTCACAATAATATCGGTTATAAACATACTGCTTGCAGAGCCTTTATTCTTGCAACATACAAAAGATTGGCAACAGACTTCGGCATCTCACCGAATCTGTCTATAAGCTCATCCTGCATATCAAGGAAATCCTCCTCGGTTTTTACCAATGCTATCTTTTTATATATCTCAAGTTTTGTCTCTTCATTGGAAATATAGCTGCTTGGAATATAGGCACTGCTGTCTATCTCAACACTTGCCTCAACTTCTTCTTCCACAGGCTTTCCTGTCTTTAAAGCTCTTACCGCAGTGTTTAAAAGTTTCACATAAAGATCGTATCCGACTTCTTCCATGTGACCATGCTGAGTTACACCCAACACATTTCCGGCTCCTCTTATCTCAAGATCTCTCATTGCAATCTTTATTCCGGAACCGAGTTCCGTAAATTCTCTTATTGCCTTAAGTCTCTTTGAAGCTTCCTCGGACAAAAGTTTATTTCTCGTATACATAAGGAAGGCATAGGCACTTCTTTTGCTTCTTCCGACTCTACCTCTGAGCTGATAAAGCTGTGAGAGTCCGAGTCTGTCCGCATCATGAACAATTATGGTATTGGCATTCGGAACATCAAGACCTGTCTCCACTATGGTTGTGGTTACCAACACATCCACATCACCATTGATAAAATCGACCATTCTTTCTTCCAAATGTCTCTCATCCATTCTTCCATGCACATATTCCACATTTATATCAGGTAATAGCGCTCTGACATGTGCGGCAACTTCTTCTATATTGTTGACTCTGTTGTAAAGATAGTAAACCTGACCGCCTCTGGCAACCTCTCTTCTGATAGCCTCTTTAACCGTCTCATCATGATACTCCATTACATAGGTCTGTATCGGCTTTCTGTCAACAGGCGGCTCTTCCAATACCGACAGATCTCTGATACCCGAAAGTGACATATGAAGAGTTCTCGGTATCGGTGTTGCGGTAAGTGTAAGCACATTTACATTTTCACAAAGCTGCTTTAATTTCTCCTTATGCCTTACACCGAATCTTTGCTCCTCATCCACTATCACAAGTCCGAGTTTTTTAGGTGCTACATCCTTTGATAAAAGTCTGTGTGTTCCTATCACTATATCCACAAGACCTTTTTCCAAATCACTGACAGTCTGATTCTGCTCCTTCTTTGTGTTAAATCTGGAAAGTAAACCTATTTTTACAGGAAAGTCCTTTCATTCTCTGAACAAATGTATTGTAATGCTGTCTTGCAAGAATAGTTGTAGGAACAAGGTAAAGTACCTGATATCCTTCCTGTATTACCTTAAAAGCAATTCTTAAGGCAATCTCAGTCTTACCATATCCCACATCTCCGCATATCAGACGATCCATTATCTTTCCGGTCTCCAGATCTCTCTTGGCATCCTCTATGGCTTTTATCTGATCATATGTCTCCTCATACTCAAACATTTCTTCAAACTCTCTTTGCCAAAGAGTATCCTCTCCATAGAATACCCCCTGTCCTTTAAGTCTGCTTGCATAGAGTTCCACAAGCTCTTTAGCCATCTCCTCGACTTCCGTCTTTACTCTTGATTTGGTCTTACTCCACTCTACTCCGCCAAGCTTATTGAGTTTGGGTTTTTTTATTTCTCCGCCGCCGTATTTTTGTATTCTGTTCAGCTTTGAAACCGGTACAAAACAATTGTCACCGCCCTGATATTCAATCTTTACATAGTCCTTAATTACATCGTCTCTTTCTATCTTTTCTATACCTTTATAGATTCCAAGACCATGATCTTCATGTACGATATAATCGCCTATATGCAGTTCGCTTAATGAGGTTACTCTGTCACCCTCATATTCTTTTTCTCTTCTCTTTTTCTTCTTCGGAGTTTTAAAAATATCGGTTTCCGAAATCAGCGCAAAATTGATCGCCGGATATTCAAAGCCCGAGTGAATATTCCCAACAAATATTGCAATCTGCCCCGGAGCGATACTATATCTTTTTCACCTTCAGAAAAGAAAGCATCCAAGGAATAATCATTTCTAAAACTGTCCGCAAGTCTCTTTGCTCTGGTCTTTGATGCACAAACAAGAGCAACTCTGGTTTTATCAGCTCTGTATTTTTTCAAATCGTTCACAAGATTTGTAAAATCTTCATGGTATACTCCGCTCATTCTTGAAAACACGGAGTACATTGCTTTGATTTCCAGTTCCTTTATTCTGTTATCAAGTCCTGTAAAGTGCAATACTCGGTGCTTTATTCAAGCTGTGAAACACCTCATCGGCTCCGAATATATCGAGAATATCTTCTTTTTTGTACTGTCCGGATTCTATTCTTCCTGCTGCACTTTGATTGTATTCATCTTCCGTTTTTCCAGCCTTGTCCATGGTTCTTGCAGGCTCATCAATATATATAAGAGTATTTTTATAATCAAAAGTATCTTAAAAATGACTGTTCACCGTCAAGTACCTTTTTCTCTTGCCGGATAAATATTTACATAATCCAGCTCATCAATCGATCTTTGACTTGCCGGATCAAAACTTTTCATAGCATCTATTTCATCATCCCAAAGTTCTATTCTCACAGGATATTCTTCAGTAAGCGGAAAAATATCTATTATTCCTCCTCTTATGGAAAACTGTCCGGGATTACTTGTCTCAAAGCTTCTCTCATAGCCTATATCCGTCAGCTTTTTGATATCTCTTCTATATCGATAATATCTTCTTTTTATCTCCAAGTGGCTTTCTAAAACTTATGATAATCTTCAAGTTTATCCATAAGAGCATCCACAGTTGTTACAATGACTCGCTCTTATCTTCTCTTAAATGTTTCCATACTTCCACTCTTTTAGCTGTTATCTGTGAGGATCTTATATCTGCCGTAAAAAACAAAAGATCCCTTGCAGGATATAGATAAACCTCGTCCAAAAAGCAGCCTATATCTTCATATAGCCTGCTCGCATTGTCCTCATCATATGATATAACAAGTTTTCCAAAGCCTTTTCTTCTTTCATCAGCTCGGAAATCAGATGTGCTTTTCCCGGCTCGGACATATCACTTACCTGTACCGGGAATTTTTCTTTTTTTATACTTTCTTCTAAAGATTCAAAATCCGCTAATCTTTTTAAGGGATTTTCAAATAAACTCATAATCTTCCTTACTTTGTCTTTTTGGTATTGTATCTGTTCATTGCAGTATCGTACTGACCGTCCACCATAAGCTTTATCGCTTCTATGGCATCGGATGCCGCCTCATCCAGCAGTTTCTTGTCTGTATCACTGAATCTGCCAAGTACATGATCGCAGATCCATCTCACGGGCTTTTCACCTACTCCCAACCTTGACTCTCGGAAAATCGGATGTTCCCATATGTGCAATCAATGACTTGATACCGTTGTGACCGCCTGCACTACCCTTTAATCTGATACGCAAATTTCCGGGCTCCAGGTTTATATCATCATAAACCACTATGACATCTGCCGCCTCTATCTTAAAATAATCCATAAAAGGCTCTCACAGATTCTCGCTATTGTTCATATAAGTCTGCGGCTCTAAAATAATTGCCTTTTTCATTCCCTATTCTGACCTTTGCAAAAAGTCCCTTATATTTTTCTTTCGGATATATCCTCTCAAGCTCATATGCAAGTTTTTCCACAACATAAAAAACCCGCATTATGTCTGGTATTACATACTCTCTTCGGGATTTCCCAAACCAACTATTAACTTCATTTTACTTTCTTTTCTATCTTTATCAAATAATCTCTTTAGTATACCAAGTAATGCCATTGTAAAATTATATATCAAACTATAAAGCTTTCCCCTGATATTGCCGGATACTTTTATATCCTGTAATTTGACGGATACATTCTTGTAGACATCACCTGTTTACCGTCATTTACAAACACTTCCACTGAACTTGCATCAATCATAAGTCGTATATTTTCTATACTCTTGGTTCTTAAAAATCTTTTATCTCTGCCATATCCGTTTGCAATAAATGAAAGCTCAAGTCTCCTCTATTTGCATCAAAATCAAGCTTTAGAGTATCAAATATTTCTATCTCAAACTTATCACCGAAATTTTGAAGTTCCAGATCAAATGCTCTTTTCTCATCAGAAACCTTTATAAGATATTTTCTTCGTCATACTCAAACTCAAACTTTTCTTAGATTCTCCAGCTCCTTAACAGGCTTCATATACAATGTATTACCGGCAAAGTCCAATTCTCTGAATACACTCATACAATGTTGATATCCGTATTCAACAGTAGGATTTGTATACTTTGCATCAGGCATACCCATCCATCCAAGTAAAAGTCTTCTACCCTCATGTACAAATGTCTGTGGTGCGTAAAAGTCAAATCCGAAGTCGGCTTCCTTATACTCCGTTATAAAATCCGTTTGTTCTGAAATCACCCTCTATAATAAAGTATCCGCAGGAGTAAATATTTTGGAATTCATATTTTCCTCCCTCAAGTCCCTGTGGACATGCCATAAGGATCCACTGTCCGTTTATCTCAAAAGATCCGGACATTCCCACATATATCCTATTTTTGCCATGGTTTCAAAGGTACGGATATGCTTCCAGTTATCGAGATCCTCCGATTCAAAAACCAACACCTCTCCCTTATCTTCCATAGTTCTGGCACCTATCACCATATAGTATTTGCCCTCGTATTCAAATACCTTGGGATCTCTTACATGCAAAGACAGTCCTTCCGGATAATCCTTATTGTACATAACGACCTTCCCGGATTCTACATTTATTCCGTCTTCACTTGTCACATGAACTGTATTACTCTCTCTACCTGCATATATATAGTCAAAATCTCCGTCTTTTTTCACATTTCCGGTGTAGAAAATATGCATGGTATCATCCTTTATAAGAGCAGATCCTGAGTATGCACCGCTTTTATCATACTCATGTTCCGGTGAAAGGAATATCGGTGCTTCCTCCCAGTGTAGCAAATCCTTTGACTTTAGATGTGCCCAGTATTTATTTCCACCGTTTTGCTCATAAGCATACTGATAAAACACATGGTAATATCCTTTAAAAAAGCAAAGTCCGTTAGGATCGTTCAGCCAACCGCTCTTTGGCTCTATATGATATTTTTGTCTCCAATTATTCATTTTTATTTCCTATCTATTGATTATCACTTACCTGTCTGTTACTGATTTCAAGAAGCTTGGTTCTCATTTCATTTTCTATATTCCTTAGCTCGGCTTCCGCTTCTTTTCTCTTTTTTCTACCCTCATCCTGTATCTTTATCACTTCATCAAATGTGGATATAGAGTTTTTATTTGTGCTCTTTAATGTCTCGATATCTATTATTCACGCTCCGATTCTTTGGCTGTTTCTATGGTAGCGGCCTTTAAGCTTTTCGGCATTCTTCTTTAAAAGCTCATTGGTCATATCCGACACCGCCTTTTGTGCCTTTGCGGCATCGGTGGAATGCTTTTAATCCTATAGCAATTACCATCTGATTCTTCCAAAGAGGAATTGTGTTTACAATGGTTGACTGTATCTTATCAGACATCATGGAATCATTGTTTTGAATAAGTCTTATCTGAGGTGCCATCTGTAATGATACTGTCTTTGTAAGCTCCAAATCATGTATTTTCTTTTCAAAACGGTTTATCATTTGTGAAAAGTCTTTAGCTTTTTGTGTATCCTCAGGCAGTCCGCTTTCATCAGCTTTTTGATAAGTTCCGGTAATTCTATATTGTTTGCTCTCTCAAGTCTTTTTCTTTCCTGCCATAATATACATTGACAGTTCCTTGTAGTAGTTCATATTGAGCTCATACATCTTATCAAGCATCAAAACATCTTTCATCAAAGTTACTTGATGATCCTCTAAAAGCCTTTTGAAATATTATTGACATTGACCTCACCTTGTCATACTTGGCTTTCATATTTGCAAGCTTATTTCCGCTCTTTTTGAAAACAGTCCGAAAGAAATCCTTGTCCTCTTCATCAATCTCCAAAGAACGAATCTCACCTACCACTCCGGCAAGCATATCGCCTATCTCACCGAGATCTTTGGTCTTAACTCTCTCAAAGTGCATTTCTCTGAAAACTCCGCAATCTTTTTGACTTCCGACTCCATATGTAAGTACAGCCTGTGAATTGCTTATATCTATTTTTAGAAGAAAACTCCTCTACAAGTCTTTCTTCTTCAGGGGAGAGTTTTATCTGAGGTGCACTCTCAGGCTACAGTCTCCCACTACAACAGTTTCAGGTGCCTTCTCCTCAATATCAAAATGTCAGACTTGGACCTTCCTTAACATATCATCCAGTGAATCCATATTTATTTCATTGTTCTTTAATTCATTATCATTCATAGTCTCACCTCTCATCTTCTTTTCCATTCCGCCGCCTATCAATCCTTCCTTTGCAAGCATAACTTTTAATAATGCCGCATCGGTGTCCGCATCAAATGCGGTATCCTTAAAAAGACGGTTTTGGAATTCACCACAAGCTTCATTTATAGAATCAATTGTCAATTCAATCTCATTTTTAGTATTCAATATATCACTGTCAGGGGATAAAACATTGTCAAAATCGGAATAGGTCTTTATAAGCTTTACAGTTGTAGGCAAATAATACTTCATAAGCTTATAAAGCTTCTCTGTTTCCTTAGGCTCCTTTTCCACCCTGTCAAATATTGCAGTAAGAATAGTCTCAAGCTTTGTAAGCTTTGATGACATAGGCTCCTTTGTTATTCCAAGGTGCAGCTCTTTAATGGATATGATATACTCCCTACCCTCGGATATAAGGCTTCCGTCTTTATTATCAATCTTTTTCTCAATTATATCATTCTTTCTTTGTTCTGATTTTCTTTGCTCTTCCAGCGCCAAATAGCCCTTATATACATCATGACTTAACATAAAGCATTTATTTTCTTTATCCAATGCCCCATGTGTGAAAAATACTTTTTCTATCATTTTCTTTTAAATTATGTGCCACGTCTTCAGGACTCTCATTTGAAATCACAGCAATATCTTCTATATTCATATAAGTCCTATTATTCATTATACGATAATATCTGTCCGCCTTTTCAACCATACTAAGATCACTGATTGCCGGAAATGCAAGAAATGCTCCTATTCCAAAAAAAGGTATAGAGTGCAATCATCGGCACAATCCAGCCGACAAATGACGGAAGTACAGTCAGTGTAAGTACAAGTATAGGGAATACCGAAAAAAATATCATCATAGGTACTCCGACAAATATCCTTATAAGCAAATCCGATCTGTTGGTCCTTAAATAAATATTTGTCCTATTGCTTTTATTTACCTTTACATTAACTGCATTCTTATTATAATTTTCCTTTGTACGATTGTTCACTTCCCTCAGGCTGTCAACAACATTATCTGCAAATTTCTTTGCATTATTTCCTATATCCGTTTCATCAAAAATATGATCATATAACCTCTGATACCGTTCCAATTCTTTTTCCTGCATAATCACCTCGTTAATACTTCCTAATATTTTTATTATCCCATCTTTACATGCATATCAATATTAAACACATTTTACTCTATAGTAACATATTCATCCATACAGGCTTTCTTTTATATAATATATTTTTGCTTAATTCTTTTGAACCCGCTAATATTAATTATATTCATTGATATCCATCTTTATTAGAGTATAATATCTATGAATAAATACAAATATATTCATAGAGTGCCAATTTAAAGGAGGAGTATGGGAAAAGCATTCAGTGAAAAGGAAATAATAAAGAAAATATTATGAATACCGCCATTGAGCTGTTTCATAATAACGGGACAAAATCTTTAAGCATTTCGGAATTGACCAAAAGAGTCGGTATTGCACAGGGGCAGCTTTTTATAATTTTTGGAAGGATAAAGATTCACTTATTATTGATCCGGCGGCATATAGATCCGGTCAGAAATTAAAAGCTCTTGAAGAAAATTTTTCAAGCTCAATTAAGGATCCTGTGGGATTTTTAACTGATGTCATATCAAAATATTCTTTGGATTTGATGCAAAAGATAAAAAGCACAACCTGTATATGAAGAGGCATTTAAAATACTGAAAACAAAGAAATCTGATGAGATGAATCAGATAGAAAAACTGTATGGGGAGTTTTTAAAAAAGCTTGTAAATTACTGGAAGGAGAACTCTGTAGTAAAGACTGCCGATGAATGTGGTCTTGCCAATGCCTTTATAGGAAGCTTCTACTATGTACAGATTACTATCTTTTTGATGAGAAATATTTTTGAAGATATACTTAAAACTTATATATCCGGAATAGCATACCAAGTATATAAAGGTTTGATATTTTTAAGCTTTCTAAATCTTTACATACTTTTTGCATACCACATTTTTAATGAAACAGGGGAGAATATGATACTTGATTTTATTGATATTAAAAAGAAGATATATCACTTGCCGGTGGAAAGGGGCAAATCTTGGAGAACTGACTTCTGCTAAAATAAATGTTCCAAGGGCTTTGTAATTACAGCAGATGCCTATAAAGCTTTTCTAAAAAGAAAACGGTATAGATAAAATTATAGAAAAATTTGAGAAAGCATCATTGGATGAGTACTTTTATTAAAAGCTGCCGAATACTTTCGTAAGCTTATAATATCAGGAAAAGTTTTTCAAAAGAAATGCAACAACTTATAACAGATAAATACAGAAGTCTTGGCTGAAAATATAGAGTTGCAATCCGCTCATCTGCTACCGCTGAGGATCTGCCTGATGCCAGTTTGCGGGACAACAGGAAAGCTATTTAAATGTACAGGGTATAGATGATGTTCTCTCTAAAATACTTAAATGCTATGCCTCACTTTGGGGTAACAGAGCTGTAAGCTACAGGCTTCACCAAGGCTATGATCAGACTTGTGTATCTATTGCAGTAATTGTGCAGGAAATGGTGGAAAGTGAAAAATCCGGAGTACTCTTTACAATAAATCCGCTTAGCCAAAACACAGATGAAATGCAAATAAATGCAAGCTATGGTTTGGGAGAAAGTGTTGTAAGCGGCAGAGTAACTCCTGACAGCTATATTGTCCAAAAAGACGGCAAACTTATTGAAACAAATATCGGCTCAAAGGAAACAAAGATTGTATACGAAGAAAGAGGCACTGTAGAAATAGCTGTAGATGAAGATAAAAAGAAAAGCAAGAGTTCTAAATGATAATGAAATATCAGAACTTGTAAACTGCGGTCTAAAAATAGAAAAAGCATTACAGTATCCCTATGGATATCGAATGGGCTGTCAAAGATAACAAAGTATATATTTTTACGAGGCAAGGGCTATCACCACATTAAAAAAATGATAATGAAAAAGCCCTTATAGACAGTTACTTGAAAACAAGACCAAATAAGGTATGCGTAAAAATGGCATTTCAACTTGAAAAATGCCCTTTGCCTACAGAGCTTTTGGATTATGATTTTTATAATGGCAATCAATGATCAAAAAGTCCAAAAATATTTGCAGAAGGAGGCATAATCTTTGACACCGATCGCAGATAGATAATGACGGCATACAGACTCTTCCAAAAAGGTAAAAAGGAATCACCAAAAATATTTTTCATATATTTAAAGTCCTAAAACAAATCAGAGACTTTAACAGTTGTACCAAAATCTGTGAGAAGTTTATGGATAGATATGGGAAAGATATTTCAATACTGAAATTCAAAGATTTTGAAAATATGAGTCTGACAGAGTGCAGAGAGTTTTTAGAGTACAGTTATAAACTGACTAAGAACCTTTCCTATGACAGATTTAAATATGCTCTCTTTCCTACAATGCTTGTATTTGATAAATACAGTAAAAATCCTAAAAAAATAAAATCCTGATTACACTGCCTTTGACCTTTATAAAAACTTGGATAATAAGACTTCAACGATAAATAATGATATCTCCAAAATGGCGGGAGAAATATCAAAAACAATAAATTAAAGGAAGCCGTTCTTTTCAGGAGAAAGCTACAAAAACTTATATAATGAGTTTGATGATTTTAAATCTATGACTGATGACTTTTTGCAAAAACGGTTTTAAATCAGACTATAACTGCTACTGTCTGGAAGCGAAAACATTTATAGAAGATCCTGACAGCTCATTAATATTTTAAAGCCTATATTGGCTACTTTTACCAAAAATGAAAAACAGAACGTTTTGATGATTTAATGCTGAAAGCTAAAGTCAGTTTATGGCAATAAATATAAGTACATGGAAGCCGATATTAATAGCCTTCGATATTTCCATGTGGTTGAGAAGAAAGTCAGTATTTATGGGAAAGCTTTATTTTACTATGTCCAGAAAATGTGTGACTAAAATAAATATGCTTCTACTTGAAAATGAAAAATTATAAAAACCGGTATATCAATCTTTTCTTTAATGAACTGACAGAAGCTATGAAGAGGATATCTGAATAAAAAAGACCTTGAAAAATATCAAAAAACAGGAATGAAAAATTTCACTCTCAATAAAAAGTATGGCAAGCCTCAAAGTTGCTTATCTTTGATGCGAAAGGTGATATTTTAAAAGGTGTAAGCGGTAGTGTGGGTAAAGCAGTCGGAAGAGTTTGCATTATTCAAAGTCCCAAAGAGTTTTATAAAATGAAAAAAGGTGATATTTTGGTTTGTCATCTTACAGATCCTGAATGGACTCCTCTTTTTAAGCTGGCAAGTGCTGTTGTGGCGGATACCGGTGCAGCACTGAGTCATGCCGCAATAGTTGCAAGAGAATATAATATTCCGGCAGTACTTGGTGTGGGTTTTGCAACAACAAAATTTAAAGACGGCGATATGATACAGGTAGACGGCGATACCGGAATTGTCAGAGGATTGTGATATGGATAATGAAATAAGAAGAAAGGCTATTTTAAATGATGCTCTGCTGCCATTACTGATAAGAACCTCTATTCCGACTATTGTCGGCATACTTGTTATGGTAATCTACAATCTTACCGATACCTTCTTTGTCGGTATATTAAATAATAAATCTATGACCGCCGCAATAGGTATAGTATTCAGCTTTATGAGTTTTATACAGGCAATTGGTTTTGGTTCGGCTATGGAAGCGGAAATATAATGTCAGATTGGTGAGCAAAATGAAAAGAAGCTAAAAGCTTAGCTTCCATCGGCATATTCTTTGCAATATCAATCGGCATAATTATAGCTTGTTTATCATGGATTTTTATTATTCCGTTCTCAAAATTTTTATCAGGCAATGCTTCAGATGATTTACTTAAATTTACCGTAAAATATTTAAAAATAATTATTTTTAAGTATTCCATTCGGACTTTATTCGCTTACTTTATATAATCAGCTTAGACTTTGTGGAAATGTAAAGAGGGAATGACAGGTCTGCTCGTTGGTATGATCATAAATATGATTCTGGATCCTATAATGATGTTTTATTTAAAATTCGGATTTACAGGAGCGAGGCTATGCCACTCTTATAGGACAAATAACAGGTTGTTTTGTGCTGACATATTTCTCTTTAAAATCCGGAAATACAGCTTTTAATTTAAACTTTAATAAAGACAGGATATATCATATTTTTAGCGGGAGGTATGCCGAATTTTTCAAGGCAGTCCATTACAAGTATTTCAATGATATATGAATATAGCTGCTGCAAAATACAGTGATTCTCTTATAGCGGCTTTGACTGTAAGCTCAAAATATCAGCACTTTCATTTATGATAATGATAGGCTGGTCTCAGAGTTTTTCAACCCATATGTGCCATGAATTATGGAGCAAAGCAGTATATTAGAGTGAGAAAGGCTTTTTGGCTTACAGTAATTATAGGCAGTATCTTTTTAGTTTTATCCGCAATCATTTTATATATTTTTGCAAAAGATCTTGTAAAAACCATGACCTCTGACAGTGAGGTTATTTTATCAGCTGTAAAGCTTTTACATATGCAATGTTTAACCCTACCTATTTTGGGATTCTTTGCAGTAAGCTGTATGCTTTTTACAAAAATACAGGAAAATACTTTATGTCCTCATTACTTTCTGTTTCACGCCAGGGACTCTTTTTATACCTCTATTATATATTCTATCAAAGCTGTTTGGGCAATTCGGCATATATCTTCTACAGCCTTTTGCAGATATCTCTCATTTGCTTTAGCTATTTTTATGAGTAAACCGTATTAAAAATTCTTTTGCTAAAAATACTGTACAAAAGAAAAAAACTATATAATTGAATAAAAATCTGATTATATGAGAAAATAATATTCTATACTTGAGTTGTAAAAACACCACATAAAATGGAGTGTATATGAATATTTTAGTTGTTGAAGATGAGTGTACTTGCCTCATCTCTTAAAGAAAATTTTAGAAGAATATGGGCATGATGTAATATGTGCCTATGACGGAATGGATGGTCTTGAACTTGCCAGATCTTCGCATTTTGATTTATTGGTACTGGACCTTATGCTCCCAAAATTAAACGGCTTTCAGGTTGCCAAAACTCTCGGAAAGAAAAAAAAACGGTCTTCCTATTTTGATACTTACTGCAAAATCCGACATTCTTGACAGAGTGGAAGGGCTGGATTCCGGTGCGGACTATTATCTTACAAAAGCCTTTTGACAGAAGGGAACTTTTAGCCTGTGTAAACGCTCTGCTTCGCAGACAGGGGAAAGAGGTAAACCAGATAAGTTTTGGAAACACCACTCTTGATATAGACTCATCAGAGCTTATATCCGGTGATAATTCCATTCGCCTTTCATCAAAAGAATTTCAAATGATGAGGCTTCTCTTAAAAGAAGGCAAGAATAATATTTCTAAAAATTTTTACTCGAAAAAGTTTGGGGATATGACAGCGATGCTACAGAAAACAATGTGGAGGTATATATCGGATTTTTTAAGAAAGAAGCTTAAAACACTGTCTTCAGATATATCCATAGTAGCCAGCAGAGGACTTGGATATCATTTGGAAGTAAGAGGTGAATAATGATTGAGAAATTACAAAAAGCTTACATTGCTTTTTATCATCAGTAAGTATCTTTTTACTGTTATTTATGCTCATCTTCCCATTTCTCTTTAACAGAAACAGTATTTACAGCGGTCTGAGGTCTACTCTTTCTTCCGCTATAAACACACCCATGTATCAGGATTCCGTATCAACTTCATATGCTGTTTTTTCAAATGATGTTTGACTCTGAGGGAAATATAATTGATACAAATGGTGCCGACTTTTTCTTGATAGTGATACAAAGGAAAAATAATATCAGATGCTCTAAGCAAGATAGATGACTAATACCGATAAGTTTTGTTCATCTATAAAAATCCGGCACTTTTGCAATATGTTTGTGAGGTCAATTCTCCTCCCGATCACTTAGGTGAAGAAAAGCACCATAATAACAAACCTCCTACTTTGTACCGTGTCGCCGTTACAGATTTCAGTAAGAAATAAAAACTTGAATAATCTTTCGGTTTTGCTTGTACTGCTTTTTATACTGTCTACAGTGATAATACTTTTCTCCAAATACTTTGTAAAAAGAGTATTCGACCGGTAAGTGATGCTATTGCTTCACAGCGACAGTTTATTTCAGATGCATCACATGAGCTTAAAAACACCTCTCACGAGTTATCATAAATAATGTGGAAATATTCAAAAAGCTATATCAAAACATTCTTTTCCAAGCGGAAAATATGGATTTACTAAGAAGAATATTGACGGTATTGATGAGATGAGTGAAAGAATGAAGCATTTGACACAGAATTTGTGATCTTAGCAGACTGGAAAACTGGCGGGGATAGAAAAAGAGCAAATGGGAAAAATAAATTTATCAGATATAGTTACTAAAGAATGTCTGTTTTTGAACCTTTATTTTTGAAAAATTCCAAAGAACTGAATTATGATATGAGAATAATATTTCTGTTTTGGGAGATACAAATAAAATAAAGGATCTTATCTCAATCCTTTTTGGAAAATGCCATGAAGTACTCCGTATCACATACCGCTCTTACTCTTACTAATAAAAACAATATTGTTTTATCAGTGGAAAATGATGTGGAAAAAGAACTCTCAAAGGAAGATACGGTCAATATATTCAAGCGTTTCTATAGACTTGATGAATCTCACTCAGGTACCGGTTATGGACTGGGGCTTCCTATAGCAAAAGGAAATCGTACTTATGCACAGGGAGAAATAAAAGGTATCAAGTAAAAATAAAAATATGTTTTGATATATTTTTCATATATAATTAATTGAAAAAGTGCACTCCCGAACTTTCCGGGGTGGCACTACTAGCTGCTAGCAATTTTGATCTTTATTAACTCTTGCAGTTACCAATACAATAGTAGCTATAATACAAAGTAAACTTCCTATTATCAAATAAACCTGTTCAAAAGTTCCGCTTGTACCATAGATTTCCAATATACCCTTGTATATTGAACCTACTGTAGGTGTTGCTATACCGCATTTCCATGGCAGTGTAACATTATCAGTAATCTTTCTTTTTAAAATAAGATTATTTAAAAGACTTGGAATAAAAAGTCCTATAAAAGGTATCAAGAATGCAAACATCATATAGCTTGAATATACACCATGTGAAAAGTACTCATATATCTGTCCGAATATAAATACAAATATTGAGATTCCAAGATAGATCGATGACTTCTTCATCAGTTTTCACCTCCTATATATACTATATCGCTGACAGCTCTTTCCTGATTTGAGTGACCGTTTGTAGTAGGATTATTTATAATCTCGCCCTTAAAAAACCATTGTAGATGAACCTCCTCCGTCAAGATTATAGCATCAACTACACCCAGTTCTTTCATAAATGTTGCAAGCTCATAAAGACTTAATCCGCACTCTCGCTTGTTCTTCCGTCTCGAAACCACAAATACATAATGATTATTTCCAAGGTAACCTATAGCTGTTCTTGGATTGCTTGCCATTGCCATTCCTACTTCATCATTTTCACCTACAGATATTTCTCCGTCATCTAAAAGTACGGGACCGAATGACAATACCTGATATGCTCCGCTTTGTAAAAGTTCTTCTGCACTTGTCTCATTCTCTGAAACAAACTCAAACTCACCGGTTTTAGTTATAACCAAGGCATCTCTGTCTCCGGAAGTATTTCTGTAAAGATTTCCGTTTCTTATAACATATCCTGCCTGTCTTGCACCATAGTAATCACCATTGATAGCCAAAACGGCATTATTCTCTTCTGCCATATTTGAGTTGTATCGGTAATATTTCTTCCGTAAGTATTATTTGCAAGTGCTGTCTTTAAACGGAAACATCACTTACCGTTACATTAGCTACATATATCTCACTGTCATATGCTCTGTACTGTTTTAATGTAATACTTGTATTGCTGTCTGAATACTCTCCTATAACAGTTCCACCTTCAACAGTCTCTACATTAGTCAATGAAGTACTGCTTGTTGTACCCGTATTTTCAGCTGTAGTGCTGCCTGATGTTAAGTTATTATCTGCTGTGGATGTGTTCCCAGTTGTATTTCCGTTAAGCTTTTCTTGTATGGCAGCCTCTACGCTTTCCCTTTATACTGCTGCTTGTAGTTTGTGCAACTTCACTTTTGAAGCCATTAAACTTTTGCATCGGATGCGGTATACAAATGTATCTAAAAAGCGCATATGTACTGAATGAAAATAAAAGTACACCATACAATACGCCTAATCCCTTATTATTTAATTTCTTCATATAATTACCTCATTATTTAAACATCTATTTTAAAGAAGCTGCATAATCGCTTTCTCTTACAGTTTTCTTTGCAAATACCAAATGTCTTTGCACAAAATGATGCTACGTAAACAAAACTGCTTCTGTTATTATCTTAGCCAAATATGCATTAATATTTAATGCTTCCACCATTCCTCGAGAATCAATGTATTCATTAAAAATATAAATACCGCAAGCCCCAAATATGAAATATATTCTTTGGCGAGATTCTTCTCATCTTTTTATAATTTTTGAAAAACAAACTTTTTATTTACCAAAAAGTTGAAGTGCAGTGATATAATGCGGGCAATCGCATTTGAGAGTATTATGCTTCCTGATAAAAGAAGCATACTGTGTAAAGTAAAAATCTATAATAAAAGGATAGGATAGAAGCTTCCACAAAACTTAATGATTTGGCTGTATATTCTTGCTGAATCCTTTATAGTATCAAAGTGGCTTTTCCTCATTGTCATTGATATATATTGTTTCAATTGTGTATTCCTTCATCCTTATACCTTTTCTTGCAAAATCAAAGTATATATTCATCTCTATACTCATACCTCTCTCCCTTTATTTTTGAGAAGTTCCGGTATCAGACTTTTTATGAAATGCTCTCATTCCGGTTTGAGTATCTTCAATATTTACTCCTGTTGAAAAAAATAAAATAACTTCTTTGTAATATAGTTTCCTATTCTTGATTTGAGAGGTGAATCCTTTGATTGCTCTCTTGATCCCAGTATCAAGCTGTCTTCACTTTCCATGGATTTATCAAGCGGTATAATGCATCGCTTAGCGAATGCTGACCGTCTGCATCTAAGGTTATTACTGTAAAATCATCATCTATTTTTATTTAAATAGGACAATCCTTCCTTTAATGCAGCCCCCTTTCCCTGATTTACATAAAAGTGAATGACCTTTGCTCTGCTGTTCTTTTCAAGTTGTGAAAAGAGGAAGATATTCTTCCCTGAACCGTCATTCACCACTACTCCTCTATCCCTCTTGCTTCAATGGACTGCTACAAAATATATCAAATTTTCATTTTGGCTTATATGCCGGTATTAGAGCAAATTTTCTTTTTCATTACTTCTCCTTTCCGGATGTATCTCCTATCTTTTGATTACTTTTTTGTTTATTCTTTTTCTTCTTAGAATCAGTTTTATTTTTACTGCTCTGATTGTTTTTCATTCTGTGGCAGTGACCAATTTGTGGCTGATTTCACCCTCCGGTGGCTGTCCCATTGGCGGTTGGCCTTGGTTATATCCTGACCTCCTCTCGAGAGTTGCCTCCTATCTCCGGTGGCTGTCCCTGTGGTGGTTGTCCCCTGGTTATTTCCCTAGCTTCTTCCCTGGAAGTTGCCAGTTTCATCTCCGGACGGTCTGTCCCATCGGCGGTTGTCGCTGGTTATTTCCTGACCTCCTCCACCAGAGTTTGCCGTTCATCTCCGGCAGCTGTCCCATCGGCGGTTCCTCCTTGGTTATTTCCCTGACCTCTTCCTGGAGTTGCCGTTCATCTCGGCGGCTGCTCCCATCGGCGGTTCTCCTTGGTTATTTCCCTGACCTCTTCCTGGAAGTTGCCGTTCATCTCAGGTGGTTGTCCATGTGGCGGTTGTCCCACGGTTGTTTTCTCCTCTTCCCTGGAAGTTGCCATTCATCTGTGGTGGCTGGCCTGATTATTTCCTCCCATTCCACCCATTGGTGGATGACTGAAGTTTCTCCTGTGAGTCTCCCGCAGTAACAGAACCCTCACTGTCTCCTACACTTACCTTATAAGTTTTTCCGCTTTTAATCTCAGCACTACTGTATAAAACGGCATTATAGCTCTGAGTCTGATCACTGCTGATGAGAAGATTTCCTTTCCTGATTCATCACTGATCTTTATAGTAGCTCCTGTAGCCGCATTATTATCCAAATAATAGATAATGCTTGACTGACCCTGATTATTTCCGTTAAATCCCTGGAACATTCCGGAATTACCTGTTGCAAGTATGCTTCCTCCTGTAATAGTACCTGTTCCGTCATGAGTCAACAGGTGCATTTCCACCATTTGAAGGTCCGTCTACAACTATCTATTTCCTCCTGAAACATTCAAATCTCCGTTAGAGTCTATACCGTCACCACCCGGAATTATCTTTATATCTCCTCCTGAGATATTGATAGCATAACTAAGCTGTGATCCGTCTTCAGAATCTCCTGCTGCATTGATACCGTCATCGGTAGAATTTACAAGAATATTTCCACCTTCAATATTTACCGTCACTCCTTCCAGGCCTTCATTTGAAGAGTTTATATTTATCTTTCCGTCTTTAACAGTCAATGTATTATCGGCATGCAATGCGTCATCCCCTGCATTTATATTTAATTCACCGTTTTCAAAAGTAACATCACCCTTTGAGTGAAGTGCATCCTCCACTGTTGTGATATCAAAACTTCCGTTCTTTACAACAAGGTTTTTCTTTTCCGTTTTAAACCATGATGTGAAGCTGCAATGGAGTAGTTTCGCTTTCAATATTTAAAGTGGTTTGAGATGAATGGCATCCTCATATCCACCCTCCACTGTAAGCTTTCCACTTCCTGAGAGGTTTATATCCGCTGAGAATAAATTGCAGCATCATATGCTTTAGTCTCATTTGAACTGTTCTCATCCTGAGTGTTTGCAGCTCTGGTATCACTTATCTTATTATCACTACCGTCAACAGGTTGATATTTATATTTCCGCTCTTTCCGACTATCGGAGCATCTGTTGAATTTGATATTGTAAAATTATCAAGGTTTAAGTTTACATCTCCGTCTGCATCCACAACTATCTGTCCTTCATCAAGCTTTCCGCTTAATCGATATGTTCAGCCTTTGCCCCATTGTAATGAGCCTTTCCCTCAATGCTTGCTCCCGTCTCCGTTTATTGAAACTGTATTATTATCAATACTTATACTTGTTTCATTTCCCTGAGTTTTGAGTTTTATTACTGTTTACATTTGCACTTACAGTTGCTGCACTTGCATCTGTGATGCATTGCTCTCTAAGCTAAGCATCAGTCCCATTCCCATCAATGAAAAATGCAATATTTTTATTAATCTTCTTATTCTTATCTGTTATCTCTCTTTTCATAAGCTCCTCATTTCTCTTATATTCAAATTATTTTTTAAAGGATTGTTTTCCCTTCATGCCCTAAGAATACACAAGTAAACTGAAAGTGAAACTGAAAAACAGGCTAATTTGTGAAGAATATGAGAAAAAGCCTTACAAACAAGTTTAACTTGCAGATGTAAGGCTTTCTGATCCCTCTCAAACCATGCAACCGCTCTTATAGGTGAACCGTCACAGTTTTCAATTTTTAAAGGAAAAACACTAAACCAAAAATAAATCGTCTCCACACTGCTCAAGATTTGTAAGATTTTCTATATTGATGATATCTACCCAGTTTTTCGAAAAAGCTTTTTATGTCTTGTAGATTTTCATCTGCAATGGGATCCAGTCCTATTACATCAAAACCTATTCCCTTATAATTTCCTTTCAAAATATAATCCATCACTTCATCAATGCATGGATAATCTCCAAAGTAATCTTCACTTCCCCATCTCTTATCCCAGCCAAGATTAAAAAGTAAAAAGTCTGCCCTGTCTATTTTATCACCATACTAACTGCAAATTCTTCATAGTAATAGCTTCTCCCTCTTTTTAACATTCTGCAATCTATCACTATGCTTTTCCGATAAACTGATCTATGGAAAACTCATCTAAAGTCTTTTTCCCTTCATCAAAAGATGTACAGGTGGATGCATATGTGTTCCTGTATGAGTATACATTTGGAGAAAAGTTTCCTTAAATCCATTTTTCTCATATGTATTTACAGAGATAAGCTTCGTGTATCTGTGCCAGGATAGAACAGGCATATTTTCATTTATTGTATGTGTTAAATCTATTACTCTCATTCATACACCTATTTTATCTCCACTTGACAGCTTCTCAGTGTTTCGAGTGCAGCATTATGCTTTTCAACAGTAACTCCGGCACATGCAATTTGAATCAACTGAAATTTTTTGACTTCCGGCAGAAATGCTTTAATTAAAAGTGTCATTTGATACAACACTATATCGGTGCAAAAGTCCTGCAACTCTATTTTCAATATCTTCCTTTTCTTTGATATCTCAAGCATCTTATTTGCCATGATCACCACTTCCGAAACTCGGTTTTTAAAGATGTTTTCCGGATCGATAAGCTTTGATATATCCGGATGCAACTCCCAACCATTAGTATCTTCTATACAGTGCTCTACCGGAAGATTTTTACCTTCCTGACTTTGAAGATAACTGTACCTATGAGTATCCATAGTCGCAAATACATCTTCTTTTTGTACTCCTTGATTTTTATCTGTTACACCTTTTTACAATAGCCTCCACTTCCCTTTGTTCCGAAGGCTCCCGTCAATAAAATCATTTTGCATATCTATAACAATCAATACCTTCTCTCATATAACCTCCACTGTAATATTTTATTTAAATTCCTAACACAGCTCTTTTGTCTTTCGTATTATAACACATGTCTTTATTGACATTAAACCTAAAAATACAAACCTGTAATAACCATTGTACTATAGAGTATCTTGATAAATTGTTGATAAATTGTTAAGATTTTGATATAATTGTCGTCAGTGATACTTCACAATTTTTATTTTTGGAGGAACGAAAAGTGAGAACATTTTTGACAATACTTATTGTCATACTCGTTATATTACTTGTCGCCTTGGTTGCACTATACTTCTTCGGAAGAAAATGGAGACAAAAACAGTAGAATCCCAGGCCGCTATGGAAGCTGCCAAACAAACTGTTTCTATGCTATTATAGATAAAAAGAAACTGAAATAAAGAATCAGGTTTGCCGAAAATTGTTTATGAGCAAACCCCATGAGTACCTAAAATGGTCTAAAGTGCCTATGTGTAAAAAGCAAAGGTAGGTCCGAAGATCGCGACATTGATGGCAGATGAAAAGGTATTTGCATCTATACCGCTAAAGACGGAAGTAAAAAGCGGTAGTAAGCAGTATTTACATCTCAGATATAAAAGAGTGTAAAGGGCGGTAAAATCGTGAAAAGCCGAGCCTAAGAAAAAAAGGCTTTTTGCAAAAACTTTTCAAAAATAATAGTGCAGATGTCCCGCTAATCCCTAAGATTAGGGGGACATTTTTATTTAGTAGTCAAACCGATTTGTATCTTTTTCATCCTCAGTAAGTATTCTTCCCGAAAGAATACTGTCTATCTATTAGCTACCTCTTCTTCATTAAGTATCTTGTACACTGTTGACTCGATATATTGGTTGTTTTTCCGGCATTGAAATCATAATCGGCATAATAATTTTGATCTGCAGCTATCATCTTACCGTCAGAAGAAATATGTCCGTTTACAGCATATTCTTTCAATGTGGAATTAAGAGCCATCTTGAGTCTTCCTGTTGAAAAATCCACTACATAGCATTTTCTTTCAGTATCATTATTTCTGATCATAAGCAATATATCGGCATTTGCATTATACAAATTGACATCTTTAAGACTCAGAGGTGTTTGACTGCAGGCCTCATCCATTTCCCATGATTTCAGTCCTGTTTTACTGCTCCAGGTAAATGCCGTATTATTTTTGTATTCCCTTTGCTCTTATTTCACCTGCACCGTTTTCCACGTATAATACTTCTCCCGGTATATCTTCTATATGTTCACCGGTCTCAAGATTATATATCGAGGAAATTCCCGAATATTTGTTTATAACAAATATCTTTGAATCCTCCGACAATTTTATATTTCCTGAACTTTCTTTATATCACTGTGGCTTTTTACTTTCTCAAAACGAGTCTGTACTATACATTCAGACCTTCTACAGCGTCAAGTACAAATATCTGCTTTGAATCATTGCTAAATGACAGTATTGAATCCATTGCATTTTATATATATATTGTTGATTGTATCATTTTCAATATCATAAATACTGTAATGTAGGCTTTTTATCAGGCGTATCATATCTATTCCCAAAACAGTATAATATCTTCCGATCATTTGATATCTTTTTGATCTTTTGAAAGTTGCTGCTATTCCATATGTAATATTATTGTTAAAAAGGGTATTTTTACTCGTTTTACCGTCATCATCCGATATAAATACATCATTCCAGTCAAACAAAAGCATTTTTGAAGAATCATTTGAATTTGACACTATTCTTGCATGTATGGAATCCGAAGAGATTCTTGACTTTCAAATCTAATATCTTTATTGTCTGACTGTCATGAGAACTTGCCAATACTTTGCTTCCGTCTTTTAAAAATATATATTCTATCGAGCAATATTCCGCCATAATTTAAGTTACTGTCAGTTATAGCTCCATCCTTCCATACAGAATAATTTCCGTTTTCCAAAATCCGACTACAGTATTTGTGATTGCTGTTGTGAGTATAATACTTTAAGTCCTGAATATATATTTTATTAATTGTCTCTCCGGTTTTCCATCCAGAATATATACAGTATTATTTGATTTTATTGCAATTTTATCGCCATTCTCACTTTCATATATTACCTTGGGATCACTCAGTTAATAGATATCTCCTGATGAAATAATTCCCTGTTATCATATGTAATTTTTATTAAATCATTCTGGGTATTCAATAAAATACTCTCTCAAGTCAGCTGAATAGGCTGCCGTTTTGTACTGTTTATTTTTATTACTCCCAGTTCCACCGATATTAACTGTAAGACTTGGAATAACTTCTATTATACTTCCGTCTGTGAGACTTCTTCTTGTTATCTCGATCGTCACTGTCCGGATTTGTAATTATAATTGCCTCACTTGCGTCACTCTTTATATCGGCATTTTTATAAGAGAGTCAATTACAAATCCTCCTGTCTGCTTTCCAGTCAGCGGTGTCATATAAATGAAATTGGTAGAGGTATTATTATTAAATGTAATAAGTGTCAGTTTTGAATCATCTTCTGAAAAATCTGACAAGCATAGGTACACCCTCGGTTTCTATCTTTGCCCTTTCTTCACCTGTTTCAACATCATATATAATACATGTATTATCAAATGAAAAATGATGCCAGATATCTATTGTCATTAGAAAATCTCACCACCTTCACCGCTGAGTATGACCCGGCAAGATTTTTCAATACTTCTCCGTTATCTACACTTGCAATTGCCGTATAATTGTTATCAAATCCGTAAGCTACATATTTTTCATCCTTACTACATCCATATATGTAAAGATATTTTTAGTAGATATGGAAGTCAATGTTGAAGCTCCGCTGTGATATATCATACTGTTGAATATCGTATCCTCTTCAGCCTTCAAAAGTATCATAATATTTCATATCGGGTTTTATAGACTTCATGGCTTCCTTTGCCACTAAAACAGCCTTGATAAAAATCTCCCTCTTTTGTAAAGTCCTTAGACCTTTTCATAAGTATGCTTGCATTTGACTGCACCGCCTCCTGTCTGGCAAGTTCCGCTTTTTGATAAGCATTTGCCATAAACAGACCGAATATCAAAAATACCACTCCCGATAAGGTGGAAACAGTCAAAATTCTCTTGTTTTTCTCCTTATCTCTTTGCTTTAAATCTGGCTGCAGCCGAGAACAGTGGCCATTATCCTGTATTTTTCAGTTTTTAATATGTCTAAAGATTTCTTTGTAAGCTCTTTTAACTTTGGCTTATCACTCTGTTGCAGATTTTCATACCCTAAAAAATCCGTTTTAAAAATATCATCAGGTCTTATATCTGCAGCCAGTATCTCATGTCCGTCATCTTTTTTCATTTCTTTAAGAGGTAAAGGAAATGCTTCATCAGGTTCACCCTCTATAAGTACAGGTATTATCCTCTCCTCACCGTGCAAACTCTTAAATATCTCTATCTCTCTTTGACACCACTCTGAAAGCGGCGTTCTCTTTGAACATATAACAATTAAGTATCTGCTTGTTGCAAGCGCTTCTTCTATTGAAGCACTTAAATCCTTTGCGGCAAAGCTCCTCTCTGTCACGAAACACTCTGAATGTAGGCCTTTTACCGTTTTGATAAAATTCCTTAGGTGCTTTAAATGTCTCTATCATCTGGTGAACCTGTTTAGCTATACTTTGATCAGGCTCCACATGCCTCATAGCTTATAAAGGCGTCATACTTATAACTTTTTCTTTATATTCATTTGCCGCCTTTTTGCATTTCATCTACATTTTGCCTGTGATTTTGTTCTTTTTCCATTCTCAATCCTCTCTCTGAAATAAAGTAAATACCGATAATAAATCATATTCCGGATGGCAAAGTGTCAAACTTTTTCACCTATTATTATTTTCCAATCATCTATCAAACATGGATGTGTCTTTAGGTTCTCATCCTTCTTTTCACCATACTTAAAGTTCATAGCATAATAGCTGTTACACCATCTCTTTATGTTCAAGCCTTGATAAGAAATCAAGTACAGGAGCATTCTTCAGATATTCACAAAACTTTTTCTTGAACTCTTCATTATCAACTTTTCTGATTTCTGCAGTGCCTGAATTTTTCAAACTTTAAATTCAGATAAGCTTTTTATCTCATCCTCAGATTTATCTGAAAATATCTTTTCTTACTATCTCTTCCTTTATCCTGTCATGTGCGGCAGATAATCTTGAAGATGTCTTCTTCACATATGAGAGCTCATTCCATTTCTGTCCATCTCCCATACCTGCTGCTGCTGAAGAGTATGTTATAGCTGTCACTAAACTGCTTTTGCCTCTTATCAAGTGCCGCTCTATCATAACATCTTCTGTCATAATTCGCGAAACATCTCCGAAAATTTTTATATTATCATTATTTTTAGGTAATACATAACTTAAATCTATATTTGATACATTTCTTTATTATCTTCGAACACCTTTCAAAATACCTGTTTAAAAGCTTCAAGTTTTTAAGACTCTTAACGATATCTTCGTTCATCACAAGAGACTGATCCGTTTCGTATGCTTCTAAATGCGTACATCATATTTCTTTCAGAGCTGAGACTCATTATCTGTATATCCAAAGAATTATTTAATCCCTCATTGTCCACCAGGAGCTCTTTCATCTTCCTGTCCGCATCCCTGTCTATGATGCTTACCCTTGTATTTTTCCTTCTTTTAACGACATGGTCATATCGTTTGAAATAAACTTTAATAATGTAGAAGTCAGCTCATTTATACCTATTATTAAAATATGCATCCTTTTGATATTTTCATCAATCAGCTCTGGAGTCACTGCATCACCTATACCGGAGAGGGCCTCTACATTACCTGATATACTTTTTGCCACACATTTATCCGATATAAGCATTCTTACAGTCGATCTCTCTCATCAAAATGTACTGTATCTATATTTTTAAGACTCTTCTCTCTCTTTCCTGAGCTATCATATCCTCTATATATGAGGACACTGTTTTTGACTCACATTTTATATAGCAGGTAATATGTCTTTTGAGGTTTTATTCTCTTTATAACATTTGTGTACAGGGCATAATTTTTCAAAGATCCGCATCGGCACAAAACATATCTTTACCTTACTTTATATTGGAGTGCGGCAAATAGCTCTCTTTATCTCATTTCTGTCACTGTTTTTCAAAATCCAGTCTGATAAACATCAATTCCCTTTTTCTCATACTTGTTTTTCATACTGTCATCTATGAAATTCTTTGAAATAAGTGATATCTTATATGAACTTTTTCATCTATAAGATTATTTATCAATGTTTCACCCATAGAGAGTTCTCAAATACCAAAATATGATTTCTGCTTATCTTATTTACAACTATGTTTTTCATATGTAAAGAGTATTTGAAATTTTGGTAAATACAAAAGTGGACGTAGTATCGGTGCAGTCCATTTTGCAACTCATAGAAAATATTTGTCTTATCACTTGGTGAAATCGGCGGTGCAAATGAAAAACAGTTTTATAAATGCCGTATATACGGCAGAGATCAGTTGGAAAGGATCGTCTATCTTTGCACCGTAATATCTCATACATCCCTTGAAACTGAAAAAGAATTGTCACAACAAGTATGACAAGATTATTTTTCTTTTGTAATAGGTTTTATTTTCTCTCATACTACCACCTAGTTGTTAAACCTTGATAATGTAAGGCATCGCACTAATTATATCTTATCAGTGCAATGCCTTCATAACCATTCTATCAACAACAAACTATGATTTATAAAGTATTCCGGATTATAAAAGCTTTTTACAAATCTATCAAATGCTTCCTGACCTTCACTCGTTCTCTTATAAACACCTGCACATTCCAAAACCTTTACAAAAACTTTGTTGATTCTCATCCTGTACACTGTGAATATTTTCGGAATTGATATCGTATTTATCAATCCAGCCGTCTACCCAGTCCGCATGCTTTTTCCAATTCTTCACTGCTTCTTAAATCCTTTTTGAAAGAATATATCCCTCAAGAAGTGCCATTTCTTTTTAAGTCTTGCAGGGAAGTACCGCAAGTCCCATTACTTCAATGAGACCTATATCTCCTTCTTGATATGATGAAGATCCGCACTTGGGTGATATACACCCCATGGGCTTTCATCAGTTGTGATATTATTTCTAAGTACAAAGATCTATCTCCATACAAATCTCCATTCATTCTTGCAATCGGTGTAATTGTATTATGAGGAGTACCGTCAGTTTCTGCAAATACAAATGCATCCTTATCGGTATAAGCCTCCAGCTTGATAAAATACTGATCGGAAGCCTCCACAATCCTGTCTATATCCTTATTTTGAAGTCGGATAACAGACATAGGCCATTTTACAATACGCTCTAATATCCTCATATCCGGAATTACAAAGTTTCTGTCATATTCTGCCTTTGCCATGGCAAACACATAGCCGCCACCTCTGGAAATGATCGCATGGCTTGATAGAACCCTCCCTACTATAGGAAGATCCGCATTTGAACCCTGCAGTATAATGCGGAAACAGCTTTACAACCCAAAAAGCTTTTTAAATACCGCCTTATCTATCTTCATAGGTTTGTGCTGTTTATTAAATATTATACAATGCTCTATTGTACATACATATGGTGAGTACTGTAAAAATAATCTTTCCGTCAAGAGATGAGAATTAATATAAGATTCTGTCTCTGCCGGATGCGAGAAATGTCCTCGCGTATCCCTCATTTTCCATACAAAGCAAAACAGCTTGGATATCCTGATTTCTTTGCCTGTCCGGCTTTGGCTATATCTCCTCGTATCGCTTTCAGGCTTAGAAAGATTAATAGTAATATCTATAGGTCCGTACTCCGTTTCGGTAACCCACTTTTCATCCTTTGCAATTCTGTCTGCACGTATATAATTCGTTCTCTTGCTGAATTTATAATAAAAATCGGTAGCCAGTTTACTGCTTATATGATATATCTCTTTAAAACATTCTTCTTTCAGTTGAAGGCATAGGAGTAAGCTGTCCCATAATTTTTGTATCAAAAGATCATCATTGTTACGGTATCATCCTCATAATACCGTTTTCATAGGCATACTTACACATATCGAGAGTATATCCACAAGCGCTCTTTCTTCAGTCACCTCTTCTTCTTCAAACTCTATCTGACCGAAAAGATCGAGCAATCGGTTTGTAATATATACTCTGTCATCTTCATCCACAAGATACTCACGCATACCGTAAGTCATAAGTCTCATTGATAAGCCTGTTAATCATTTTTGCTCCCTAAACCAATTCTTTGTTTTTCACATGTAACACTCTGCAAGTTAATTATCAATCAAGAAAACCTACAATTGCAATAGATAAAAATTGCGTACTAACGAAATATTATTCTTTTTAATAAGGGCTGTTGACAAACTTTTTGCGTTTGCAGCAGTCCATATCTTTTATTGAAATATATATTGTTAGAACAGATTCAATACTCCCGGAGAGAAGCATTACCGATATAGGATTCTTATTATACTTTTACCAAAAGTACCAAAGATATACCGAATATAAAAACCATATGTAGCCTGATATCATCTATTTTAAATCCGTTCAATCCGAAGGCTGACTGTAATATCTTTTATTCCCGATATCGCAATCAAAACCACCACAGTCGGTCTTAGGACTGAAAGTATTGTTTGCAGTATTGTGAGGCTTTTTATATTTCATATACATCCATGAAAGAAAAATAAAGCAGTACGCTTGACGGAAGTATACAACCGAAAGTGGCAACTATTGCACCCGGTATACCGCCTATTCTGATACCTACAAAGGTAGCCGAATTTACTGCACAGGACCCGGTGTCATCTGAGATATGGTAATGAGATCGTAAACTCCTCAGGTGTAAGCCAATGATATGCATCCACCACTTCACTTTTGAATGATAGGGCATTGCCGCATAACCTCCACCAAAACTGAAGGCGCCTATTTTTAAAAACTTATAAACAATTTTAGGTAAATCATTTACTTTTCTCCATTTTTGATATATAAAGGTTTTATAATTCCAACCAAAATGCAAATCAATATAATATATATCCCATTAACTACAAAATAAAAATTCAAAACAAAGGCCGCCAACATTATAAGGATATTAAAAAGCCTTTCTTTACTACACCTACCCCCATCTGAAAAGCTTACAGAAGCAATTACCGCACCCACTCCCTGATTGCATACCTTCGACATAAAAGCAATATATCTGTTTTCTCTAAACAAAATATACACATGGATATAGTGGAAATACAAAAAGGCGGAACGACAGTGGCTACTATTGCCACAATAACTCCTAAAAATTCCCGCAATCTTACATCCGACCACTATGGCTCCGTTTACTGCAATTGCTCCCGGTGCCGACTGTGCAATAGCTACCAAGTCACATCTGCATCATTTTCTATCAATGATACTCATCCACAAACTTTTTTCTTCATCAGCAGTAACAATGACATAGCCCGCCACCAAAGGTGAATGCACTCAAATAAAGAGCTGAAATAAAAAGTTTAATAAGTACTTTTCTTTATTCATATGCTTTTTACGATTTCATCTATCTAATTCTTCTTCACTGAATGAAGTATTTTCTATAGCTGCAATATTATCAAGTACCTGTAAAGGTTTGGATGCACCTATAAGTACCGATGTCATAACATCATCCTCAGTACCCATGAAAGTGCCATCTGTGCAAGACTTTTTGATTCCTCTCTTTTTAGCGATATCATTTAATTTTCTTATAGCTTCCAGTTTTCTTCTCCGTAAGATTATTCTCATTTAAAAATCTTCCGTCAGTTGCTACTCTGCTGTCACTTGGTATACCGTTAAGATATCTGTCACTCAAAAGTCCTCAGCAAAGGACTGAAAGATATAATGCCCTTCTTTAATTTTCCTCGCCATATCTTTTTAAGCCGTTATTTTCAACAGTTCGTCAAATATTGAATATCTGTTTTGATTTATTATAAAAAGGAACTTTAAGCTTTCATCCAAAATCTTTTTGCAGCCTGCCCAAAGTCTCACCGTCATAGTTTGAAATTCCGACATATAATGCCTTACCGCTGTTTACTATCTGCGCCAAAAGCACCACAGGTCTCCTCAAGCGGTGTATTCTTTATCCATTCTGTGGTGATAGAATATATCCACATATTCAAGTCCCATTCTCTTTAAACTCGAGTCTATACTTGCTATCAAATACTTTCTGCTGCCGAAATCTCCGTAAGGACCGTCCCACTATAGTATATCCGGCCTTTGTACTGATAATCATCTCGTCTCTGTACTTTCCGAAATCCTCTTTTAATATAATTCCGAAAATTCTTTTCGGCGCTTCCGGGTGCCGGACGCAGTTGTTTGCAAGATCGAAAATGAGTGATACCGTTGTCAAAAAGCTGTAAACAAAATATCCTTGCATACTTTCAAGATTTGAATGGTTCCAAAATTATGCCAGAGTCCAAGAGATACCAACGGCAATTTTAATCCGCTGTTACCACAATAAGCATATTTTCATTTTCTCATATCTGTCCTTTTGCAAAATACATAAAAACCCTTTTCAAATATCAATTTTCAAATTCTTGAACATCATTAAAAAATCATTGTAAGCATTCTGCACAAGATCAAAATACGCCTTTTCATTTAAAAAGCCCTACTGCAAAATATCACTAAAGTTGTACTGGCTATAAATATCAATATACATATATAATAATATAAACCCCTTTTCTAAAGACAATTTTGTCACCGGTACTGATTCCACTAGTAAAAGATTCTGTGTTCCGCTTCTTAAATTTCCGGTACACATTGTAGTTAAGCTATTACAACATCTCTAATTTTGGGAATGTGGCAAACTGCACTCCCGATACCAAAGATATTATGGAATTGGCACTGGTTCATATCCACGCGGTAAAAATGCCACAACTATAAATGCTGCATTTCAAGCAGTAAAGGAATCTGCCTCCAATGTATCATATCAATTTTTCTTTTCCACGCTTTTATTATTTTCAGATAAGCTACCCCATGGCAAAGGATGTTATGGGGTATAATATAATTTACCGATTCTAAAAACTTTCCTTCACATATCTTTAATGTCATCAGTATATTACTCCTGTCTCGGCATTGTCAAAAACCTTTCCACGGTTTATATATGAATAAGCATCCAAAAGCTCCGAAAAGTGCCAAGAATAACCCTGACCGTTATGGACTCTGAAGTCTGCCATCTTTTCATTTATCCTCTTAATCTAAAAGAATACCTCTTTATTTTTAAAACCATTACATGATAAATTAGTAATAAAAAGATGGGTCAAAAATCAACCCATCTCAATATTTAACATGGAACTTTTATCTCCAAACTCCATTTTCATTTACATAATATCCGTCAGGTGTATGCTCGTTTTGATACATAGAACCAAGAGGTCTACTATCAATGTTTCCAAAGTTCCACCTATTTGTATTATTATCATAGAACCATGTTCATGTGTGGTGCAGTCGGATTGAAATAATAGAAATCATTTCCACTTTTGTCCAATAGTGTGCATCGCACCACTACTGTGATTCGAGATAGTACCATCTGCCGTCATTTGCACTCAGGATGCCCATCCCTTTATCATCTCACCACAGAATCCATTGCGATCCATCGAAAGACAATACCACATATTGCCTCAAAGAACAACCTGAATTCATAATGCCATCATCACCGAAAATGATACCACTCAGACTTTGTCTTGCCTTCGAAAGTATAGCTTAGATATGCCCAGCCTTTTAGCTCTTCCACCATTTGAAAGATTGAATACCCATTTACTATTATCTAAGTTTTACCTTAGCTTTCCCTCAGGATTTAGAAGCTGCCAATTACCGTCAAAACCTACTCTAAAGCTGTTAGTAGAAGTGTTTTGTGCACTCTTTTTGAAGAGCCACCGAGCTACTGAACCGCCACGGCCACCGCCGCCTTTTATTATTATTTGGTGTAAGTTTTGTTCTATTCCATACTGTTTAAGATAGAATTAAGTTCATTTTAATACCTGTAATAATTCGGCGATGAACGCCTTATTTGGAGCAGCCCTATTTAAAATCGTTTGCCTCTGGTAGCCTTAGCCTGTGCTGGCACATCACTTGCTTTATATTTGGAGGCATTAATATTATCAACCTTACCAAGGCTATCATTAAGTCCGTCTACAAGTTTTAGCTCTATATTCAGTATCATTTGTATAGCAAAGATATACTGATCTTATCTTTCATTAATTACCATATTCTTATTTATACTTTTCCTGCTTGTCCATTCTGGAACTTAGTCCATCATAAGTCCAAGTAAGTCCTGTATTGCCGTCTTCAAATGTATCACCTCTACTTGGAAGGGCTGGAAACATAATCCGATTCGTAATCTGATAGTCTACTTCCAGGTGCCACAATAATAGTCTTTAAAGTACTCATATCAGGGTATACTTACAAATCTTACTGTTGTTCCTGTACTTGTATATCCGAATATATATGTGTGACCTGTTTTCGAATAGTTATCGCTCGACCACATATATCCGCTTCCGCCTGCAGGAGTTCTCATATACTCTGGGTACACTTTGTTAAAGCATTTGAATCTAGTAGTGAGTTTATACAGTTTATAATTTCTTAGATGACAATGCTCCTGTATGTATACTTGTTTCAAGACTTACTAAGTGCATCTGTCTGTATAGAGTATTCCAGGTATTTCCACCATCATTTGAGCTCTCTACAAATACCTTAAACTCAAACTCTCCTTATAAAGATTGTGTTCTCATCCTGCACAAGTCTTTCATAGTGCTCCTGTTACCTTTCTTTTTGGTCGATATGTATTCTATAAAGTCCAGGAGTCGTTATACCGGTAGGACCAACCGGATACGTTACTCCACATGAGTATTCGGTTCAAAAAGTATTTCTATTTGGATAATAGTCAGGTGAAGTTTATTCCTGTATCATAAAGAACTTGAAGCTTTTATCAGCTCCTCTGGCATACCTGAAAGATATTATTCCACTTGAATTGTCTTTCGATATATTACTATGACCTGTATTGCCGGATATTACTCTCCACTCCTTAAATAATGCACCATTGTGGTCTATAGGCTCTGCTTGTATACTTACCACCTGACCAAATCTTACAGACTGTAAATCTGCAAAAGTCTTACTAACTCCTCCAATACTTATCTGTGTGCTGGTTCCCTGGTAAATCTGCATCATTCACTATTATACATCAGGAATACTGTTGCTGTTATACCAAGATTTCCTGTATTTACATTCTCTGTTCTTACCCCATCAGCTATTCTTGCTGCCGTGTATCATTACTTCCAAGTGGTCTTTGCACTATAGTATAAATTGTATCGGATCAAGATTTCAAATGTAACCTTTCTGGAAGAATCCGGTGATGTAAAATTATATACTACATTTCCACTTGGATCAAGCAGTGCGCACTGTGTATTTGCATCAGCAGGATCTATAACTATCTGTGCTCTACCTGCATTGCTTGGATCTTCAGATGCTGTTGCATTCAGTACTGTAGGTATTGTAATAACTGTAGAAGGCGCACTTATAGCCTGTTGTTGGAACAGGATTTCCCAAAATTAACAGCTGTTGTAGTATCTGCAGTATATACTGTATAGCTTTCTCCCGGATGAAGCATTGAGCCTGATATCTTTCCGTTATTTGATGAAAAGCTGTGCTCCCTGTTAATACAGCAACCACATTTCTATTCTATCTGCAACTACGTGGTTATATCCTACGCTCATTGCAGTCGGTGATATAGCATCTACCGCTATAACCGGAGCCCTGTAGTACTGTCTAAGTTTGAGTTACTCAGGCACATAGAGTCGCAGTTGCCAAAGTATTTCTACCATAGGCTGTAAATGTATGTCCGTCAGGATAATCCGCTAAGTTTTATTGGTAGTAAAATCAACCTCTGTAAAGTTCTCATCATACCATGTAAGTAGTATATCCACTTTCCACTGTCAATTCACCGCAGACTCATCTATCCACTCATTCAAATCTGATGAAGGAATATTTGTCCTGCAGTATTCAAAAGTGTAATCATAAGTTAAAACCTTAGCATTATTACCATTATTGAATGTTGATGGTTATCACTGGAAACAAGCTTTAAATTTTTCCATCTTGTTCGGATCGAGTTCAAATACTGCATTAACTCGTTACTGTTCCCACACTTTGATTCTGCTCCAAACTGTTTGCCGGGAGGCTTATTGGCGTTATAGCCGGATTATCATCTGTAAAGCTGTTTACTGATAGCCAGTTGCAGTCAGTCATTTTCCAACCTCTGAATCTATATCCTGATCCGGAACCGGTGTAGGCAAATCGCTGTCTGTAATATTTACATGATATGTTCCCTGCTGCAATATTTTTCACTCTGGGTAAAGAATGAGTATCTTCTATAGGCTGACCTGCTAATCACTGCTAGCGAAATGCTGCATCAGTCGGATAAGTACCGCCTCATACTCATGTTCCGGAACCAAGAGTCCTATATTGTTGGTATATGCAGGAACCATTAGCTTACCACCTCTACCTGCTAAAGGATTAATAGCTGCTATAGAACCAAGGTCTCTGTTATATGTAATTGTTACAGAAATATTTTTGCCTACTCCTGCTGCTGAGTTTACAATAAGCATTCTGATTTGCAGCAGTCCATGCCTGCACCACGGGATTCAGTTCATTTGTAATATCTCCTGAAAAAGAGGAGTAAATGTCATTATCCCAAGCAGTAGTTGACTCGGTTCTACTCCCGGTATTCCTGATGGAGAAGTATCATATGCATATATGTATCAGCTTTTGAAGCGGTATATCTATAACTTTGCTGCTGTAGTACTATCCACTCTTATAAATAAATGTCCCTGATGAAGGATTCTTATATACTAGTACCTACAACCGTATAGTAGTGGCTCTGCGGAAGTGTAGTCTAGTAGTACCAAGTGCATCAACAACTTTGTCAGTGATGTCATTTCCTTCTTCATCTACATAGTTTTATAGTTATTCCCTCATAGTAGTTTGGATTCTCTAATATAATTATACTTTATAGTAACATTTTGATTTAACATCTGACCCTGTGGCTTTATATCCGTCTGCTAATCCTGCTACATTTATAGGTGTAAAGTTTGATGGATTTAGTATCAAATGCAAATGGTATCATAATATCCATCAAATTTCCTGATGCATCAAAGAACTTTCCATAATTTGCTGCACCGGCAGGATCTGTTGATTTAGTATATGCATACTCTATTTCAACAGGATTTGTAGGATCCAAAATATATTCTACATCTGCAGCCCGGATTCAAATCTCATATTTCTGCACCATCCAGCTTTATATGCTACCATTTTTGCCTTTTGTTGCACTATGTGTGTTTACATCCTGAGTTGCATAATAGTATTTACTTACAGGTCTGGTAATACTTCTTGGACTGCCACTTCTTTTCAGCTGTCCGGCAAGAACAGTTACACCTTCACCAATAGTTACTCCGGCTGCAGGATGCTCTTCATAGTCATAATAATTATCAACTACAGTGAGTTTAAATTTTGTATCTTGCTTAGGAGCATATCTAAATGTAATAAATGTATCCTTATTTATAGTGTTTCCCCAACTCTTTCATTGGTTACACTAAATCCAGGATTACCCGTCCAAGCTGTATTTGTACCACTCTTATAGATTTACTTCACTTCCTCACCACTGTATCCGATTATTGGTTTAGTATTTGCTTGGAAAAGCCTGTAAGTACCTCTTTTCCACCTGTGGTAGCTATATATTCTCTGTAGTGATTTATTACTGGAAGTGTCCGGCAACCATAGTTGATGCATTAAATCATACTTGCCTCCAGGAATATAATACTCTCACCATGTCCGTCATTTGCCCTTATATCCGACTACATAGTCAAACTTTTTACCATCAGATTTAAGTTCTGCATAATACACAGCACCTTGATTTGTAATTGTAGGTATCTCTATTTGACTACTTCTTGGATATCCAAGAATATTTCCTTTTGAGGAACTTGATTATAGCCCGCCATCTCATATCCATCCAAATCAAAAATCAGAATCACTTTATCCAACTTTTTCCATCAAATGCAGTTGCAGCGGAAAAACAATCTGTCGGACGGCATGTCCTGATCTGCTATAGATCTCCCCGGGATTTCCTGTTGCTGCATATGTCACCCATCCTGATATCGAAGGATTTCAATGTAGTAAAATCAAATCCCAAATATCCGTCTCTAGGTGTAACATCTCCTATATTTGCCGCAACTCCACCATATATCTGCCTTTGTAGCAGCTGTATTTAAATTATGATTTATAATTATAGCCTCGCTGCGATATATGTCAGAGATGCAGTGGGTGCGAGTACAGTCATAACCATACTCGCAGACAATGACATAGCAAATCTTGTTATCATTGTTTTTCTTTTCATTTCATCTCCTATGTCACTGAATCCATGCTCCATTAGCATCTACACTATATCTGTCAGGTGTACTCTCACCTGCATACATAGAGCCATATGGTCTGATAGTATTATTCAAATAGTTCCATTTAAATGCATTTGCATCCCATTCTAGGATTTTTGTGGTACGACAGTATTAAAATAATAATATTTTTCCTGAAATATTTTTGCCATCCAAGAAGCATCTCACCGCTTCGGTCAAGGTAGTACCATCTGCCATCCTCAGCTATCTAAAATGCCAGCCGGTTTCAAGAATTCCTGTATTATCATTCATATATCCATTTATTTGTCGTAGCGATCCTTTACCCAACCTGTTACCATCTGTCCAAGTTCAGGACCTTCTGTTGTGTTCATATAATACCATCTACCATTCTTTGAGTCATATGTCCAACCTGTTGCCATGGTTGACTTACCATCAAAGTAATACCAGCGTGATACTTTCTTTCCGGTATTATCATTGAATACGATCATACCCCACATATCATTTATAGGTGTTCCTCCGTTAAGTACGAAAGACCATCCACCTGTTACGCTATTTCTTTCCCAGTTTCGTTCACACCAAGTACAAATGCTCTTACATTACTGTTTTCATTAATGGCTGTATTTTGTTGTGACTTCTCTCGGTGCCAAAAGTTTACTTCCTCTTCCGTTTGATGAATTACCACCACCACTGGCACCACCGGTTCTTCTTATTCTTTCATCCATTCTACCCTTGGATTTGTCTCTATATCTATCCAAAACCTCTCTAAGTGCATCTATAGCAGCCTGAAGTTCAGGATAATTAGACATTCTAAGATATGTACTTCCATCAGGTGCAATAAGACCTCTGGCACGTCTTAATACCTCTTTAGCAGTATCAATAGCTTCCTGTACATTAGCTGTTTTCAATTGCTTTTAAGATATGGGTCATACATCAAATCATATGCCTCTTCAATAGTTTTTCCAAGGTCTATTCTTGCCTTATCCACCATAGGCTTATTGTTTGAATAATAAGCATATACAGTAGTTCTCTTTGTAACTTCCTTTGTAGTGTCATATATCCTAAGTGCACTGTCATTTTTAGACCAATTCTCATAGGTATAAGTTACACCATAAATATCATCAAATGGAGTCTCAAGTGCATTTGGTACGTCATTTTGGGCATAATCTGTCACCACTGTATAATCTGATGAATACCAAGCATCCTCTACATTTTCTTTTCTTCTAACTTTAAACTGTTTGTAAAGTTTCTGGATGTATCATTCAAATATCTGTGGTCAAGTACCGGTACATTATCAAGGAATGTAACCTTAAATGTCTTTGAGTAAACCATCACATATGTGTGCAATAGATTTCCTGTAAACTTAATCAATCCGGCATTATTTGCAACATCTGTAGTAAGTGTTATCTCGATAGGAGTACCTGATGTAATATCAAACAACTGATAATCAGTCTGATCATATCTGCTGTGGGAGTTGGGCAATTATATCCACTGTAGCATTAGATGCTGTAGTAGCATTCCCGCGATCCACTCTATCACAGTCCACATATCTCTCAAGCTTTATATCAAGTGAGTATGCAGTGTATAAGCACTAGGATGGTCTAATCCGGATATAGATACCGGTTTTACAAGACTTGACTCTAGCATTTGTAGTATCTTCTTATCAAAGATTACTCTATAGTCTACATTAGCTCCATTTATAGATTGAAGATCTCTATCACCCGGAGTTGTCAAATGATTTGCTAGTGTAGAGATCTGATTAGGCTCAAGACCAAACTCTCCTTGAGCTTGCTCTTCCTCTAAGTTCCTCATGTAAATTGGCATCATCTCCAATTATCTTTGTAGGTTCATACTGCCTTAATACTATATTTGAATTTGATCAATCTGGAATGAATAGTCAGCGTCTGTGATATTTCCACTTACTCCAACCGCTCTTCCTGCCAACACATTCCAATATAGGAAGTTCTTACCATTTTTGCATCTATAGGGTCTGCATGATTGTACTGTTTCACCAGCATGTGTCTTCATTAAATTCATCTGAATTTACTATATTGTCCTTTACAGAAACAATAATTCCATTTCTTGTTTCTTTACAATATACTTAGCTACCTCTGCCATATCTCCGGGGTTTTGCATTTATCTGTGAACCGTCAGGAAGCTTTATCAGAGGATCCGCAAGTGTAGAATTTCCATGTTTTCTTGCAACAACCGTATAGGTTTCATTTGGATTCAAGTTATTAAATGTTACTGTAGACGATTATTTCCTACCGAGTCATCCATCCATTGTCACTTCCTGGATAATTCAAAACATTTCCGGACTCATCTATAAGGCATAATCAGGTTCAGATCTGCCGGATTTATCATCATCCGTGCCATTCTCGTCATTATCAGGATCGTATCCACATTGAAGCTACATCTACTGTAGGAATAAATACATCCTGAGGTGTGGAAACCGATGACCTGTAACGCCGGAACATTTCTTCCAACATTTGTAACTGTATCCGAGGTTCCTCTCCCGCATTATAATGTGCTCCCGAGTCAAATCAGGATCTGGTAGTATTACCACTCTGGATCACCCTGTGACTACTGCCACTATTTCACCATCCGGCTTAGAAATACATATACATTTCCAGGTTTGCTTCTCTTCATTTTCAATTTCTCGCTACGTCTCCACTATTCTTCCTATTGGAGTAAATCCTCCTACATTAGTTCCCCATGTATTAGGATCTTTTTCCAAATATAGCTGTATATGTAGCGTGATTTGTCAGAGTTGATGAAGCTGACATGGTATACGTTCGCATCATCCCATCATGTAAAGTTATAATTTATTACCGGTGTAGCTGTTGGGCTGTGGAGTAATCTGTCCCAAGTATAATCAAATGGTGTATGTAATGTACTTGGTGCTGAAATAGAACCATTGCTTTCTGCTACAAAGTTTATATCAAACCACTTGTTTGGGTCCTCTACAAACTTAGTATAAATGATATGGTGTAGTATCTGTATTCCAGAAAGTTGTTCCGGTTACAGGTGTCAGTCAGGCTGCATCCATATACCAACCTTTCAAACATATAATATCTGTTTGTACCTGTAGTAGGTACATAGTTCTATCTGAAGTCTGTTGAAATTATAGGCTGCATCTCCTGCTAGTGCTTCCGTCACTCACTAAGCCTTAGTAGGTAACTGCTGAAAGAGTTTATACTACCATGATTGAAAGTTAGGATCTGTGTAACTCTAAACTCCATCTCTCCATTTTGAAAGGTCAAGTCCAAGTCTATAATCAGCTCTTATACCATTTTACGCCACTTAAAGCAAGAGGCATAGTTCTGTTATATCTCCGTTTGCTAGGGATTGAAGCTTTCTCCATATCCTGTAGGAGTAAAGTCAACCTTGATACTGCAGCGATCCCAAGTATATCCATAGAGCTTATCAGTATAATTGATTGATAAATTATATGTAGTTCCCGGTGTTACCTAGTATGATACCACTATCAAGCACCTTATCTCTATACGCATCCAAAGTATCTTCTTACAAGATCTGAACTTGAATCTGATGTATAAACATACTTTTATCTTCACATCCTGATTTGGCATATATGCCGCAAATACTCCCGGATTTGGTGATAGTGAAAGTGGGTTGTCAGACACAATTAAGTTTCCTGCTGCACCATCAAGTCCTACAAGTCTTGGGATTATCTCCACTTGCAATATGTGAATCCCATCCTGTACCATGATGCTATTTCATAGTGATCAAATGTATAGCCTGAGATATTCTCAGCCTGTGCATTTATTAGGCTGTTCAGCTCTCTTTACTATAGTATGTGCCGCTCTCAGTGCATTTCCACCACCATCAACATGTTCAACGGTATAGTTAAATGTTGCGGTACTGTCTACTATATGCTTATACACCACATTTATATTCTTTGCCGGCATACTGTCAATAGTATCTTGGTGGATGGCATCTGTAAGAGGTGCTCTAGTTCCAACATTCGCCGGAGTATTACTTACGGTCTTCTTTTATATCCCGGTATAGTAACTCCAATTTCTAGTCAATGGACCTTTCATATATAGACTCTTCTATAAGTCTTGTATCATGCTCAGTTCCAAAATTAAGTTCCAAAGCTGCATTATCATTCTTATGTCTTGTATCTATATTCCATGTTGTACCGTCTCCTACCCATTTTGCTACAGGGTTGTATACAGGATCCAGAGTATTCATTGCATCATAATATCCTGCAAGTGCTGTTGTTCCTGTAAAAGGATCTCCATCATTAGCACTGACTACTCCTGTAACAGGATCTGTGGTAGGCTTATCATACTTACCATTTCCATCATTATCTGTGAATACATACCAGCCTCCAAAGGTATATCCTGTTTTTAGTAGGTGTTGGTAAGCTTCCCAGTGTAGAAAGGATGCACTCCTGAAACATAAGTGGTCTCAGTCTTATCTCCCTGGGGTTGGAGCACCTCCGCCGCATCAAAAAGTGATATGTTACCTCATCTATACTTATTAACAATATCTACATTTTGCTCAGGTGTCTTTCCTTCTCATTTTTCCATTAGTGCTTTCATGCAAATTATCCGGTAACTCCTGTAGGCATTCCGGTGACTTCTGCTACTGCATAGCCCGGATATGTAGGCGCATTTATCTCAACCGGACTTCCTGCAACACCTCTCAGCTATAATGTGCTGTCACATTCTCACCACTGCACTCCACCTGTTTCCTGCGGTGAAGCTGCCGGATTGTGTTGATAAACCGTGCTGAGCCACCAATTTGAGTAGAGTGTATTATCAAGAGTAATCTTATTTGTAGCTGCACTCACAGTCGCTATGATTTGATGAAAGAAGTATGCATGCTTCATCTACATAAGTTACTGTATGAGTTATGTCTATGTATGAAGATATATACCAAGTGATTTTCTGATCCGATTGCAGATGTTAGAGTCATCTCCGGTCGCATTATCCACAGCCATATAAGTAGGTATTCGACTGCATTGCTGGTACCTGTTGCATCAGCTTTGAAATTACCTGCTGAATATGGAAGTATAGTAGAACCCTGCTGCTCTATCTTCATATCACCATTGCTCTACCTGAGGTATTCCTTTGGTAATTCTTTGACAGAAACACCTACAGTTCCACTGAATTTCTTTCCACTTGGTACTAAAAAGCTCTGAAACTCCCAGTGCCCATTTCCATCTGCCTCGTTGGTAGTAGGTACGCCACCAACAACTGTTGTAGTCTTTATTTTATTATTTTGAATATCTACATTACCATATAGCTTTAATGGCATTGCTATATGTTTTGGATTGTTTTATATCAGGGTCTTGTAGCAACGCTTGAGTTTCCTATAGCAACCGCTGAAGGAGCCCTCAAGTTTAGTTCAGCAGTATCTACTTCTGTTTCATTATCTGAAATACTTATAGAATCTGCTTCTGCAGCCAAGCTTAAGCTCTCCTGCCGCCTCTACAAAGATTGCAGATGCATCAGCCTCATACTTATCCTTTGTTCCATCACCATCAGTATCTCTGTGTTCCTGCAACCTTTGCAACCATATAAGCTGGTCTTGTCATCATTGTTACCTCTACCGGCTGTAACATGTAGCATAGGAGCTTTGCAGTAACATTTGCCCTTGTTTTCCATCTATGTTTATATTGTAGAAACTAAGATGTGAATTAGCTGATCCAGTGTCTTAAACATATCACCTGTAAATGAAGGATCGCCTGATAACGCTTGTATCATTATTTATAGGATCTCCAATCTCACACACACCTTTTTAGTCGTCTTTTCCTGCTATTGCAGTAGTCTTATAAGGGCTGGTTTCTATCTGTACATCCAATCAGCCGGTACTGTGATAGTACTGTTTACCAATACAGGATGTGTCGTCATTGACATTACTATACATAACCCTTTTTAGCACCTGTAGACTTTACTATAGCTGTTACTAGCTGATTGTATATCTTTTAAAAGGCTGTGCAATATATCCATTTGAATCAGTTCCTGTATATATGTGATCCATAGTACACTGCCGCTCTCATAGAGACTCTAAGGTTGTAGATGCACTCTGTCCTGCAGCCATATTCAATCTACCTGCAAAAGGCAGTTGCAGCATCATATTTTGAACCAGAAGATTCTTATCGGCATTTTGACCGAAGACAAAAGGATTATCATGACCCAAGTTAGTTTGGCTTTTTGGTTATCTCCCTGCCCATACTCTACCCCTCTCCTGCTACCAACTCCTATATCCAGATCTGTCAATGAATCAGGTCTTTTTAAATCACATTTGGTATATTCAGCAAAATTTGGCATAGTATAAAGTGATGTAGAACCTGATGGTATACTACCTCCACCAGTTGTGGAATATTGCCACTATAGCTATTTTTGGTTATAATAATCCATCATATGAAGTCTTGTATGGTCTGCAGTAACTATTGTCAGGTGCACATCTGTTCCGGCAATTGCAGAATCAGACTGTGCTCCTATCCAAAAATTCTACCGGATAATTATTAGGATTATAACCTGTCCATGCACTGACCAGAAGTTTTTGCATCGTCTGCTGTGGCTTTACTTCCATCCTGACTTCTATCTTGATCATTACTTGATGCAGTGCCTGGACCACGTGTTGCATTTACATAATCCACATATTTTTGTGGTATTTTAACTTCAACAACTCTACCATTTTCCCTGGTATATTTGAACCTATACTGTCATTATAGACTCCCCATAACATTATGATCGAGGCGGTAGCAGTATCAGATTGATTACTACTTCTTCCCAGTGCGGTATGTAAATCCATCTGCTTCATATTTTATATCTCTTGGAGATATTACAGGCATCATATCTGTAGGATTAGCTTCCTTATGCTCTCGGTCTGTCCAAACTCCTATAGGTGGACCACCAGTTTGCCCCAAATGCCGATTTTTGATGCTTGGTAGTTACCTCCTACCAAAAGTCTTTTCTTGGATCAACTGATACAGTATCCGGATCAAGAATCGCACCAATATCAAATGTATATTGATTCAATGTGTAATATCCGGATATAATGAAATCCTATGAATATTTACGGATCACTTACTACCGAATGAGTATTTCCATTAGGATAGTTAAAAAGTTTCCTCCCCAACCATCCTGATAGTTTGAAAACTGATTCTGACTTGAGGCTGTAACATTTCCATATCTGTATACAGTACCAAGTGACTGACCATAGTAGGTAATCTATGTAGTGAAACCAATCTGACTCATTCACCTCGTTATACTGTCATTTGCACCTGCTGGCCTGGACCAGTTCAGCATTTGTCTATAAGGATAGATGCTTCGCTTCCATCCCTTCAAAATAAGGCCGTAGTTATAACCATATGGTAGCCAATGCTCCTGCGGTGCATTTTTCTCACAATTTTTAAAATTTTGTTCTATTTTTTCATATTTTTCTCTCATTATATTCTCCATACTTTAAGATGAGACTTTGCTTCCA
>BNJU01000294.1_pt1 | contig 68523 bp, 78 predicted proteins | sample 8539281 | NCBI WGS metagenome assembly BNJU01 (sample SAMD00202456, study PRJDB9452) | human saliva metagenome | isolation source: human saliva | place: Japan
ATCCTCTTTAAAGTTCGGATAGCGGGAGGCAATAATCGAGAATTTCTCTGCTCTTAAGGAAGTCACTGCCATTCACCCCTTCCGTAATATCTTCTGCTTCAAAGACCAAATACATGATTCCTTCTTCTTCATCGAATCTCCCCCATTTTTCGATCATCTCAGGAGTCACACCTTCTTCTTCAATCAGTTGCAATATCGCTGCCGCCTTTACCATTCTCCCATATGGCAATCCCATTAATTCTTCAAAGTTCTCCTCTGTAAATTCGCGTTTATACCTCATAAATACACCTCCGTTTTTCTTGAGTGTAACATTTTTGTTACGTAACAAAAATGTTACATCTTGCTCTCTTCTTATACTATTTTGCTCAAAAAATCCTCCAAAAGGCCACACCCTTTGGAGGAAATACGATTAAATCGGCATTTTTACTTATTTTCAGCTCGAAGTCCTAGTGGTCTATGGAGCCTTAACTCTCAAAGCACCATCGTCCTTGCATAGATTGTGTCCACTTTCTTCTCTTTAAAAAAGCAAAAAACAAAATTCCAGCACTGGATTACGGAGAATCTTACGGATTTTATAATAGCTGTAACGGGAATACGCATTAAAAGTGAATTAGCAGGAGTAGTCCTCTTGAGGACGTACTCCTGCTTTGAATCTTTAAAGGTGAGAGACTCGAAGAGGCTCGAACCGGTGCCCCGTTATAGCTTTTATAAAAGAATCCGTAAGGATTCGCAGTAATCCTAAACTAAGTCCCAGCTCATTCTAGTTTTTTGCTTTAGGTTTTAAGAAGAAGAAGTTTAAGACTAGTAGCACCACAATCCATACACCAGGGACGATGAAGTTTTGGGCTGTTAAGGCGAAGTCGGTTTTGGTAAAGAAATCCACAAAGTTCCCCATAAATGTATAGTGTGTCACTTTTGATACCGCATCGCTCAACATTGAGAACATCGGTAAGAACGCAATCCCCATCATCGGAATCACACCATTTACTTGCGCTTTTGCTTGCGTATCTGTCAAAGCACCCACTAATAAGTTGAGTAAAATCACACAGATAGCCACACTCGCAACGATTGCACCATATTCCATCCAACGTCCTGAAAGATCCGCTTTAACAATCATTGGGAAGCTTACAATCGTAATCAATGCTAAAACTACTGGGTAGAATAAGATTGAAATTAAGTATTCTACTGAGTGAATGCCGCTTAAGAAGAGAGTTTTCAAGTTTTTCTTTTCCTTTTCTTCAGCAAGCATAATTGTAATCATTGATCCGACCGATAAGCTAAGCGCTAGCGGAATCATCATGAATAGGATTTGGATTGCTGTTTGTGGGTTGCCGTCTTTGTTCATGAAGTGGTCGTATGCTAGTAACATTCCATATGGGAATACGATTTGGAATAACATTGCTCCATTGCTTAAAATCATTTGTGTACGTAGCCAAATTAAGGCGCTAATTCTTTAATCATTTAATTTCTCTCCTGTCAATTGAATAAAGATGTCTTCTAACGTTGGTTCCATTGAGTGAATGAGTTCCACTTGTGTCATGTCTTGGTCTTTTAAGTCTTCAAAGGCCATCACTTGTTCGCTGTGGTCGATGAAAGTCACTTTCACTCGTTTTTCTTTGTTGTATTTTTGAATAATATCTCGTGGAGTTCCGATTTCCACTAGGTCCCCTTGGTTTAGTAGGGAAATACGATCACACAACTCTGTGGCTTCGACCATGTCGTGTGTCGTTAGGAAAATCGTTGTACCCGCTGCTTTTAGTTCTTCCAACAGACGGTGAATCTTCTTAGAGGTCATTGGGTCTAGCCCACTCGTTGGTTCGTCTAGGAAGAGTAACTCTGGTCTGTTTAGCAGTGCTCTTGCTAGAAACATTCGTTGACGCATCCCCGTTGAAAGTTTTTCCGCGATTGTCTTCTTACTTTCGAGTAGTCCAACTTGTTCAAGCACTTCATCGACGCGGCTATTTGGTAATCCGTAAATCTTCGCGTAGACGATTAAGTTTTTCTCAAGACTTAATTTTTCGTAGTAGCCACTTGAATCTCCTACGAGTCCGATATGCGCTAAGTCTTCTGGAGTAAGGTCCTTTGTATCTTTGCCGAGGAGTTGTGTCGTTCCTTCGTCGGCTTTTAGTTGACCGGTAAGAATATTGATGAGAGTTGTTTTCCCTGCTCCACTTGGTCCTAAGAACCCGAAGATTTCTCCTTTTTCGACGTTAAATTGAATTTGATTTAATGCTGTCTTGTTTCCAAAACGCTTTGTAATTTTTTCTACTGTAATCATGTTTGCCTCCATGTGTTGTTCTTGATGATTCTACTTTAACAAAAACAAAGGTCACTCAGTAGGCCCGTCCGTCACGACTCACCATGACAAAAGTCACGATACAAAATGACGGCAGCATTTGACAGCTTCTACCACCATAATAGGAAAAAATCCCTCGTTTACATACATTTTCGGAACCCTTTTCATTATTGTTGTAAACGCAATTCTTCCTCTTTACTTTCCTGATTTTTACTACTATAATGCAGGTAGAGAAAGGGGGTAGCGATTATGAACGTACCTACACTAGCATCACAACGTATCTCTCTAAGGCCCTTTCACGAAACTGACATGGAGATTGTTCAGTCATTGCTAACCGACCCACTAGCAACGTCTAATCTTCCATGGGTATCTGCAACGTCTCATTTAAATGCAGAGAACTTTTATACACACCTAATGGACAACGATCCGTACTTTTTATGATTGAAATGAAGAATTACGACCTGCCAATTGGCTTTATGAAAGTCTCCACAGACAAAAGTCATCTATTGGATTTCGCGCTGCTCGAAGAATATTGGCATCGTGACATTTTAATTGAAGCCTTTCAATTATTGCATCCGTACCTTATTGAGCAGGACACCTCAGAGCTCTATTTAAAAGTAGAAAGTACGCACACAGACTCGTGCGACTTTGCCAAACGCATCGGATTCTTATACGAGCACTCTTATGACATTCCAGACGGAAGCACGGTCCGCCTATACCATATGATTCTCAACCCTGAGAAAGCTCGCTTCAATCCCGAATTGTGGCAAGAAAACTCTGAACACTACATCGAAACCTTTTAGAATGCAAGAAACTCCGACTGGAATCCCAGCCGGAGTTTCTTTTTCATTAAGTGTCTTTTATCCTCTTACCAACAAGATCAAAACATTTCTCAAAATAAAAAGCACAAACTAAATAGATGATTACGGAGTATCCTAAAGGATTCTATAGTAATGGAAATAACGAGCGTAACCGAAATGAATTAGGGCGTCAGTCGATTTTATCAACTTGACGCCCTTTGAAGTTCGGTAGGCAAAGAGACCTTGGCTCTTGCCGGTACAGTTATTTCCATTACTATGAAGATATCCGTAAGGATACGCAGTAATCATCTAGTAAAATTCTGCACTATTTTGTTTGAAATGCTTCGAAGTCGAATGCTTCGCCTTTAATCTTGTCTGGTAAGATCAGCGCGATTAAAATACCGATAATCGCCGGTCCCATCCATCCTAGCGACAACCCTTGCAACGGAAGAATTTCCAACGCTTTGGCTAATCCCTCTAATTTCAAAGCAGAAGCTAAACTTGAAACTGTTGAAATAATCGTTGTCAACGCCACTGTCAGCTGCATTCCTCTCTTAGAGAATGCCACTTTCTTGTTCACTAATACGAAGAACGCAATCACAACTGTAATTGGATATAAAATCATCAATACTGGAAGTGAGAATGCGATAATCGTTTGAAGACCAAGTGTCGCTACACCAAATCCGATTAATGTAAATACAGTCGCATACACTTTATAAGAGAAGCGAGGGAATGTTTCTTCGAAGAACTCCCCTACAGATACGATTAACCCTACTGTCGTTGTTAAGCAGGTAATGACTACCATCACCGCTAGGAAGGCTTGTCCGAATGTACCGAATAACTCGCGTGAAGCCATTGTTAATACGTATGAACCAACGTTTAAATCTGCATCTTTCGCTAAGGCACTGGCTACGTTGAAATGATTTCCAAGGAAAGCAAGTCCGATATATAACACGCTGAATCCAATCGCTGTTACGACTCCAACACTCATAATTGTTTTCTCGAACTCTTTCTTAGAGCTGAAATGGAAGTCTTTCAATGTATTTACGGCAACGACTGAGAAGGCTACCGCTGCTAACGCGTCTAGTGTGTTATATCCTTCGATAAAGCCATTTCCGAAAGCTTTTGCTGCTGTCAAATCTGTTTGTCCAGCCAATTCTGGAGCCGTTTGTCCGAATTTGAACGCTCCAACGACAACTAAGATTAAAATTAATCCTGCAAAGATTGGCGTTAAGATTTTACCAATGCTTGATAATAGCGATGAACGATTATATGCCAAGTAGAAAGCTACCGCGAAGTAAATCGCTGCGTAAATAATAAGTCCTGATTTTGAATCAGGTAGAAACGGCGCTACCCCTATGTTATACGATACTGTTGCTGTACGTGGAATCGCAAAGAACGGTCCAATTGCCAAATATAATGCAACTAAATATGTCAATGAGAAAATCGGATGAATCTTTTCGTCCAATTCTTTCTTGAACCCGCCATTAATGACTGTCCCGATTAACAATGTTCCGATAGCAAGACCTACCCCAGAAACGATAAATCCGATGACTGCTGACCAAAGTTGATCCGCTGATTGATATCCTAAAGTTGGTGGGAAGATGAGGTTCCCTGCTCCGAAGAAAAATCCGAAAAGCAGTAACCCTGTTAATAATCCTTTTTTCATAAGTTAACTCCTTTAAAAAAGCGGCCCTTCAAATGTCGTTCTTCGCATTCGAAGGGTCACTTATACTCTTTTATTTAATTATGCTACTGTTGAGCCGTTTGGCATTCCTTCTGGTGCAAAGACCACTTGTAGGACGCCATCTTTTTCAGCCGAAAGAATCATCCCTTGGCTGATTTGTCCGCGCATTTTACGTGGTTTCAAGTTCGCTACGATGACGACTTTCTTACCAACGAACACGCTAGGGTCTGGATACCATTCTGCGATACCAGAAAGGATTTGACGGTGACCGCCAGCATCTCCAGCATCTAAGCGGAATTGAAGCAATTTGTCTGCCCCTTCCACTGGTCCGCATTCGATGACTTCTGCGACTTTCAATTCAATCTTGTCGAAGTCGTCGTATTTGATGCTTTCTTTTTCGCTTGAAAGTTCCACTTCTTCTGGGTTCCAGTCTGTGTTTTCTTCTTCAGCTGGTGCTCCACCCATTTTTGCTTGGATGTAAGCTACTTCTTCTTCAACGTCTAAACGTGGGAAGATTGGTTGTCCTTTTTCAACGACTTTAGTTCCTTCAGGAATCACGCCGAATGTGTGTAATGAAGGGTAATCCATTAACGCGCTATCTGTAATTCCTAATTGTGCCAAGATTTGGCTTGGAGTTTCTGTCAAGAATGGTTGTAAGGCAACCGCAATGATACGTAAGCTTTCTGCTAAGTAGTTCATTGTACGTGCTAATTCTTCTTGGCGTGCTTCGTCTTTCACAGCTGCCCATGGTGTTGTTTCGTCGATATATTTATTTGTACGAGAAACGAATTTCCAGATTGCGGCAAGAGCCACTGAGAATTGCATGTTTCCATTGCTTCTTCTACTTCCACGATCATCGCTTTAGAAGCATCGACTAATTCTTGGTCAAATGTTGAAACAGGTGCAGTGTATGCAGGAATTGTTCCATCGAAATACTTATTAATCATCGCAACAGTACGGTTTAATAAGTTTCCTAAGTCATTAGCTAAGTCATAGTTAATACGTTCTACGAATGATTCTGGAGTGAAGATTCCGTCAGAACCGAATGGCACTTCACGTAATAAGTAGTAACGAAGTGCATCTAATCCGTAACGTTCGATTAATGTGTTAGGGTCTACGACGTTCCCTTTCGATTTAGACATTTTACCGTCTTTCATCAATAACCAACCGTGTGCGAAGATTTTCTTCGGTAATGGTAAATCTAATGCCATTAACATAATTGGCCAGTAAATTGTGTGGAAACGAACGATTTCTTTTCCGATGAAATGTACATCTGCAGGCCAGTAGCGGTTGAATAATGTTTCGTCGTCGCTACCATATCCTAGTGCTGTGATGTAGTTTGATAACGCATCAATCCATACGTAAATCACGTGTTTTGGATCGTTTGGCACTGGAATTCCCCAGTCAAATGATGTACGTGAAACGGCTAAGTCTTCTAAACCTGGTTTGATGAAGTTATTAATCATTTCGTTTTTACGAGATTCTGGTTGGATGAAATCTGGGTGTTCTTCGTAGTATTGCAATAAGCGGTCCGCGTATTTGCTCATTCTGAAGAAATAAGATTCTTCTTTAACAAGCTCTACTTCGTGTCCACTTGGCGCAACCCCACCAATCATTTTTCCTTCAGCATCGCGGTATACTTCGACTAATTGAGACTCAGTGAAGTACTCTTCGTCTGATACTGAATACCAACCTTCGTATTCGCCAAGGTAAATATCGCCATTGTCCACTAATTTTTGGAAAATCTTTTGGACGGCTTTTGTATGGCGTGGTTGTGTTGTACGAATGAAGTCATCGTAAGAGATGTCTAGCTTTTTCCAAAGGTCTTGAATGCCGAAAATGATTTTATCGACGAATTCAATTTCAGAAACGCCGGCTTCTTTCGCTTTTTCTTGGATTTTTTGTCCGTGTTCATCTGTTCCTGTTAAGAAGTAAGTGTCAAAGCCTTGTAGTTTTTTATAGCGAATCATTGCATCGCTGGCTACGGTTGTATAGGCATGACCAATGTGTAAGTTGCCACTTGGATAGTAAATCGGTGTGGTTAAGTAAAATGTTTTCTTGTCTTCAGCCATGTTGGGCTAAGCCTCCTTGAAATTGTTTAAAGATAGGCATAGTATACCATACCTACGCAAAAAATACGAGAAGTGAAAACTAAATGAAAACATTGTGGAGGGTGCTAAATTGTGCTGAGATTTAGTTTTGGACTTTCTGGAGTTTGGTTAGTGCTGATGATTTCTGAGAATCCTTGCGGATTCTTTTTATAATCGCTGTTACGGGGCACCGGTGCAAGCCTGTAGTCTTGCACCTTCGAAGCTTCAAACGCGGAGTACGGGAATTGTCCCTACTCCGCGTAATTCTTCTTCGATGCGATTCCCCGTTACTGCGATTATAAAATCCGCAAGCTTCTCCGAAATCATCTATGTAGAAACCCAACTGAATTGAGTTTATTTTTACCGCTCCACAATGGTTTTGGTTTTGCTTCTTGTAATTTTTGCATGCATGGATACTTTGAACAATTTCAGGAGGCGGGCCCGCTGAAGACAAGGAAACTTTAAGGGAGAATAAGAAAAAAAGAGAAGGTGGGGAGACCTTCTCTTAGAATGGAGATAACGAGTTTATTTATTTCTTCTTACGGTTGAGAATCGCGTTGAGGACGACGGCAAGGATGCTGGCCATAACGATTCCGTTTTTGAAGAACATGCTAAATTCTGTTGGGAGGCTATTGAATAAATTACTATTATTAAAGCCGACGCCGACAGCGATTGAGACTGCTGCAATCAGGAAGTTGTGCTCGTTATTTGCGAAATCCACACGAGCGAGCATTTGCATCCCTTGAAGAGATACGAATCCGAACATTACAATCATCGCTCCACCAATGACTGGATCAGGAATGATTTGTGCTAAGGCGCCAAATTTTGGAAGAAGTCCTAATAATAGAAGAAAGCCTGCTGCGTAGTAGATTGGAAGACGTGTTTTGATGCCCGACATTTTCACTAAGCCCACATTTTGAGAGAATCCTGTATATGGGAATGTGTTGAAAACACCACCGAGTAACACGGCTAACCCTTCCGCACGGTAACCGTTGCGAAGACGCGTTTCATTGATTGGATCATTCGTAATATCAGAAAGCGCTAAGTACACCCCTGTCGACTCTACCATGGAAACCATCGCGATAACACACATCATGAAAATCGAAGTGAACTCAAATGTTGGCATTCCAAAGTAAAATGGCGTTGGAACGTGTAAGATTGGTGCTTTGACTACTGGAGCAAAATCTACTAGGCCCATAAATGCCGCAAGAGTTGTACCAATGACTAATCCGATTAAGATAGAAATGGATTTTACGAACCCTTTTGTAAAGATATTGATGAGTAGAATAATGGCAACTGTAATGAGCGACAAGGTCAGGCTACCAGCTGTAGGATCTGGAACATTACCACCCATATTTCCAATAGCAACCGGAATGAGCGTCAAACCGATTGTCGTAATCACAGAGCCAGTAACGATGGCTGGGAAGAATTTTGCCAGTTTCGAGAAGACGCCAGAAATGAGAACGACGAAAATCCCGGACACGATTAGCGCCCCGAACATCGCTCCACTACCATGGTTTTGACCGATGATTGTCAGCGGTGCTACCGATTGGAAGGCTACCCCTAACACGACTGGAAGGCCGATACCGAAGTATTTGTTTAATTGTAATTGTAAAAATGTCGCCAAACCGCACATAAAAATGTCAGTTGAGACTAAGTACGTTAATTGTTCCGTGTTATATCCGAGTGCTTTCCCAATCATCATTGGTACAAGAATCGAACCAGAGTACATAGCTAATAAATGTTGAAGCCCGAGCACCATCGATTGTGAGTGTTTTTCTTGTTGTTGCATTATAAGTCTGCCTCCTTAAATACGACTTGTCCATTTTCAAAACGTTCTAGGCGTGCTAGTGAAAAGACTGGGATGCCTGTTTTTTCTAAGAGGCCACGTCCATCTTGGAATGATTTTTCAATCACAATTCCGATGGCTTCTACTTTCGCGCCAGCTTGTTCGACAATCTCCACGAGTCCTTTTGCGGCTTGTCCATTCGCTAGAAAATCGTCGACGATGAGGACTTTATCCTGTTGGGAAAGATACTTACTTGCGATAGAGACAGTATTTGAGACTTGTTTTGTAAATGAGTAAACTTCAGCAGTGAGGATGCCTTCGTTCATCGTGATGTTCTTTGATTTCTTCGCAAAAATCATCGGAACCCCAAGTGCGTCTGCTGTATAAAGCGCTGGAGCAATTCCAGATGCTTCAATCGTTACAACCTTTGTAATACCAGCGTCCTTAAACTTATCCGCAAAGACTTTTCCAATCTCTTTCATCAAGTTCAAATCCACTTGGTGAGTCAGAAAAGAATCCACTTTAAGGATGTTTTCGCCTAAAACATAGCCATCTTTTAGAATACGTTCTTCTAATGTTTTCATAAGTCCTCCTTAAAAATAATCGACAGAAATAAATGCAACTCCAACTCGGTTCAAAAACCGTACATTCTTAAACCATTTGTTAGGATAGTTATGATTTTACTGTTTTTATTTTGAAAAAGCAACTGTTTAACGTGTTGTTTTGTATATTTTTACGAACGATATACATCAACCGAGCTCGTAACGTTCATTTTTTTAGACATGAGAGCACAAAAAAACGAGCAGGAAAACCTGCTCGTCTAAAATTTACGTTTTAATTATTTTTCTTCAGCTTTTTTATTTGTTACAAATACGATTGCACCAATTGTAGCGAAGATTGCTGATAATACCCAGTAAGCGTCACGAATTGAACCAGTGTTTGGTAATTCTGGGCTTGGAGTAGTAGTTGTTGTTCCAGGAGTTGGAGCCACTACTGTAGTTGTATTACCTGTTGTAGAACCTTCTGTTGTTGCAGCTGTAGTTGAAGCTGTTAGTTGCTGTTGTCGTTGTTGCTACAGTTGTTGAAACTGTTGAAGATTCTGTTGTTGTAGTTGCTGCAGTTGTTGCAGCTGTTGAAGATTCTGTTGTTGTAGTTGCTGCAGTTGTTGCAGCTGTTGTTGACTTCTGTTGTTGTTGTAGCAGCAGTTGTTGCAGCTGTTGTTGACTCTGTTGTCGTTGTAGCTGCAGTTGTTGAAACTGTCGTAGCTTCTGTTGTTGTTGTAGCTGCAGTTGTTGATTCTGTAGTAGATTCAGTTGTTGTTGTCGCTTCAGTAGTTGTTGTAGTTGGTTTGTTTGAAGTATTCACAACTTTGATCACGTTTGAATCATCAATTTTCTCAACTTTTGAAGTATATCCATCAGGAGTGTTTACTTCTTCTACTGAGTACTCAATTTTCTTACCGTCTTTAATACCAGGTAAGTTCGTGAATTCTGCTTTCCAGTCTGACCCTTTTGTTAAAGTCTTAGTCATACCGTCTAATTTTTGACCATTAGCTACTAATTGAACTGTGATGTCTTTACGGTCTGCTTCGCTATCGCCAACCCATTCTTTTTGAACTGTAACTGTTGTGTCACCAGTCACCCAGAATTTCAATTCTGTGTTGTTCCAGAACGCTGGATCTTCTTGTGGAGTTGTGATTTCGTCAGATTTCAATGTAGCGTTGTTGTCTACACGAATTGTAGTCTTAGGAATTAATGTTTGGTATTCAATGATTAATTCTTCGTCTGTAGCTGTTTTGAAAACATCGCTTACGTCTGATAAGTTCACAGTGAATCCATTTCCGTCTGCATCAAATTTAACATGCTTCCAGAAATCCCAACCTGAAGCAACTACTTGTCCACCTTTTCTTAATGTGAATGATGGTTTTAAGTAAGTTCCCACAAAGAATTCACTTGCTGCATGGTTCGCAGCTGGAGCAAAAGTGATTTTAGAGTAATCTACCGCTGGAGCTTGAATGCGGTCTGTTACCACTGGATTTGTTAAAGCTTGTTTTTTGCCATCTCCGTTAATACGGATGAACCATTTAGTTAAGTAGTAGTCATCTCCGACATTCATCCATGCATAGTTTTCAGATGCATCTAATTTGAATTGTTTAGATACATAGTCCCCTGTAAGGTTGTATTTATTAATTACAGATTCAAATACGCCAGGACCGTCAGGACGTGTGATGACTACTGATTCAGAACCTACTTTTGAAGTCGCTGTTTTGTTTCCAGGGTTTCCTGGAGTGTTATCCCATTCCGCTTTGTATGAGAATCCACCTTTTACGTTTTGGTTCATTGATTCGATTGCTTTTTTGAAAGTAAAAGTAATCTTTTTGCCTGTCATCGAAACAGTCGCTACTTCAGCACCATTTGCTTGTAGTGATTGTGTTGCGATTTCAGTGATGTTGACACCTTCTGGAGCATCGATTGTGAAAGTATCTCCCTCTTTAACAGATTTACCTGTTAAATCCCAGTCGAAAGAAAATGTTACCTTTTGACCAGCTGCTGTTGCTTTTAAGTTTGAAACAGTTGGCGTTACTGTCGCTGCATTAACAGGTTGCATTAAAGTAAGTCCTAAAATAGCCCATGCAATCATCGCAACGAATGCCACTGTCTTCTTAAAACTAGATTTCATTTTTTCCCTCCATTCCTTTCTTGGCTCTGTTGCCTCATCTTGTTTGAACGCCCAAAAACGTTGTCCCACGTAATTTAATAGTACGTACAAGCCCATTCCAATCACGAGTGCGATATTTCCTTGTAATTTTTCTCCTGCTCCTTGGAAAAGATACAAGGCTATAGGTTTCGCAACCCCATACGCTAATAAATAACATACGGTCAAGTTAATCGCGAATCGGATAATGGCTTTTGAACTAGTTTCCTTCACTTCGAATGTGTACTTTTTGTTAAGGAAGTAACTAAGGATTCCTCCACATAAGTAGTTCATCGCTGAAGAGACCCAATAATCCATCTGCAGTATATTAAAGCAGAAAAACATAATAGCCGTTCCGAACAATGTATTTATAATTCCAACGACGATAAATTTTAAGAACGTCTTATCAAATATTTTGAGTAGTTTATTTTTCAAATTGTTTCCTCCAAATTTACCCTCATTGGGTATATTATACACCTGTTTTCACAAAAAAGCACAACTTACGAACAAAAAATTTCATAAGTTGTGCCATTAATTTTCTAACTATTTCCAAAGATTACTCTTCTTCGTCTTCTTCGTCGAAATCTTTGTCTAAATCTTCGTCGTCGATGATAATTAAATCTTCTTCCACGCTTGCTTCGTCTTCTAAGTCTTCATCAGCACCTAGTTCGTTCAAGTCAGAACGGTAAGCATCGATTTCGTCTTCCTCTTCCACATCATCGTCAAGATCCACATCGATATCGTCGTCTAAGTCATCGCTATCAAGGTCTTCGTCATCGATAAGCTCTTCATCTTCTGGATCATCATCGTTGTAATCGATAAGATCATCGCTACCGAACGCGTTAACTTTCTTACGTTTCTTACGAGGTTTCTTCACTTCTTCGTCTTCCATAGATGTTGCAATTTCTTCATCGATAGAATCGATTGGATACCAAGCGCGTAATCCCCAACGGTTATCTCCAAGTGAGATAAAGCTTCCGTCGATATTTAAGTCTGTATAGAAGCGAGCCATACGTGATTCTAACGCTTCGTCGCTTAATTCCATGTATTCTTGAATTTCTACTAATAATTGGTTGAAATCTAAAACTTCATTCTTAGCTTCTAAAATAGCATGCGCTACTTCGACCATTGATAATTCGTTTTTATTAATGCCATCGAGTTTCTTTAATTCCAATGGTTACACTTCCTTTCCGGTTCATCTTAAACAGTATAGCACAGATTCTTCATATTGTGCTACTTTAGAGATTTTTTTATGCATTTTCCCCTGTTTGTAAATGGAACGTCACAAGCGAGCTTGTAATCAGCTGTCTTTGTTGGAATAACTGATATTCTAAAACTACTAGCACCGTCTCTTCGGCTTCTTCCACGTGTAGTTGTTTTGTCTGAATATCAAAATGCATTTGACGACCAGCACCTAATTCATAAATCCCTTTCGTCGCCTTTGTTTTATTAAACTCCATCTTACTACGCGCATCGCCTTGACGATGAAGTGTCACATGCGGCATTTCGCCTGTTGTATCCACTTCGACTTTCACACGTGTATTTGTTTCATCCTCTACATAACTAAGCACAAAACCAGAGTCCTTGCGAAGACGCGTCGCATCCGCAAGCATACGCTGCTTCATCGTTTCCCCGCCTTGACTTAATACCGTTTCAATCGTTAACTTCACATTCCATCCCCCTCTCAAATATGTTCCTTCTCCCTTTCTGGATTTTTAGCGGGCAAGCAAACTCCGCTTTGCAAACCCCTATTCCAAAAAGGTTCGTGATTTCTAAAATTCTATGATGTCGGAGAATTTTCGGAACTTTTTGGGAGGGAGAACCTTTCGGATGTTATAAAAACAGTTATGGGAATTCGTATTAAATGCGAATTAGAGGGCGTAAGGAAATTTTCCCTACGCCCTCTTTGAGGCTTTAAAGGTGAGAGACCATAGGCTCGAACCGGTACCTCATAACAGTTTTTATAACAGCAATCCGAAAGGATTCGAAACCCCAAAGAGGAGAAAAAATTCGTAGCCATCAAACATAATTTATTGTATTAATATTTCGCTAACTCTTGTTGTAATAGTTGGTTTACAACGCCAGGGTTTGCTTTCCCTTTCGTTTGCTTCATAATCTGCCCAACTAAGAATCCAACAGCACGGTCTTTACCATTCTTGAAGTCTTCAATCGACTGCGCATTGTTATTTAACACATCTTGAATAATCGGTAATAACTGAGCAGGATCACTCAATTGAATCATACCGTGTTTTTCAACAACGCCTTTTGCAGTTCCGCCTTCTTCTGCTAATAACAAGAAGACTTTCTTCGCTAATTTCGAACTGATTGTTCCGTCTGCGATTAATTGAATCATTTCTGCTAAGCTTTCTGGCGTTAACTTCAAGTCTTTCAATTCTAATTTCTTGCTGTTCATGTGCGCTGAGATGTCACCCATTAACCAGTTTGACGCTTGTTTAGGATCTGCACCAGCCGCAACTGTTGCATCGAAGAAATCAGACATTTCTTTTGTTAATGTTAATACCATTGCATCATATTCTGGTAAGCCAAATTCGCTCACGTAACGTTCACGACGTTTGCTTGGCATTTCAGGAATTGACGCACGAACTTCTTCAATCCATTCATTTGAAATATGGAAGTTTGGTAGGTCTGGTTCTGGGAAGTAACGGTAGTCACTTGAACCTTCTTTAACACGCATTAAAATCGTTTGACCAGTCGCATCATCAAAACGACGTGTTTCTTGTAGGATTTCTCCTCCATTACGTAGAACGTTCGCTTGACGAACTTCTTCGAACGCTAACCCTTTACGTACGTTGTTAAATGAGTTTAAGTTTCAACTCTGTTTTTGTACCGAATTTTTCTTGACCATAAGGACGAATTGAAATGTTCGCGTCACAACGCATTGAACCTTCTTCCATCTTCACATCAGAAACACCCGTAAACATGATGATTTGACGAAGTGCTTCAAGGTACGCATACGCTTCTTCAGGAGAACGCATATCTGCTTCTGATACGATTTCAATCAGTGGAGTTCCTTGACGGTTTAAGTCCACATAAGAGAATCCGTCTGTTCCGTGCGTATTTTTACCCGCATCTTCTTCTAAGTGGACACGTTCAATACGAATACGTTTTGTTTGTCCTTCTACTTCGATATCAATCCAGCCATCATGACCAATTGGGTAATCGAATTGAGAGATTTGGTACGCTTTTGGATTATCAGGGTAGAAATAGTTTTTACGGTCGAATTTTGTATCTTGAGAAATCGTACAGTTCAACGCAAGAGCTGCACGCATCCCGAATTCTAACGCACGTTTATTCACGACAGGCAGAACCCCCTGGATATCCCCAGTCGATGACGTTTGTATTTGTATTTGGTTCCGCACCGAAATGCGCTGGTGATGGAGAGAACATTTTTGAATCAGTTTTTAATTCAACGTGGCACTCTAAACCAACAATTGTTTCAAAGTTCATGTCATTGTTCCTCCTTATAATTGTGGGCGGCGTAAGTAGTAATCATTTGCTTGTTCAAATGCATACGCTGCTTGGTAAATTGTTTTTTCTTGGAAGTAATTTCCGATTAATTGAATTCCGACTGGTAGACCTTCGTTTGTGAAGCCAGCAGGAACTGAGATTGCTGGTAGTCCAGCTAAGTTCACAGGAACTGTTAATAAATCTGCCATGTACATTGCGATTGGGTCGTCGCTGTGTGCGCCTAATCCGAATGCTGCAGAAGTTGTTACAGGTCCTAAGATTAAATCATAGTTTTCAAATACTTTTGCAAAGTCTTGTTTGATTAATGTACGTACTTGACCAGCTTTCTTGAAGTAAGCATCGTAGTAACCAGAACTTAAGCTGAATGTTCCAAGCATGATACGACGTTTTACTTCCATTCCGAATCCTTCAGAACGACTTTTCACGTATAAATCTTCTAATGTTTCTGCTTCTGTTGAACGGTGACCGTAACGGATTCCGTCGAAACGTTGTAAGTTAGAAGAAGCTTCAGATGAAGCGATGATATAGTACGCTGGAATACCGTATTTAGAGTGAGGTAGGCTCACTTCTTCAACGATAGCGCCCATTTCGCGGTATTGGTCAGCCGCTTTTAAGACAGCTGCTTGAACTTCAGGGTCCACACCTTCCGCAAAATATTCTTTTGGTAACGCGATACGCATGCCTTTGATATCGCCTGTTAACCCTTTATGGTAAGCTGGCACTTCTTGGGGCACGCTTGTTGAATCGCGGTGGTCATATCCTGAAATCGCGCTTAATACTAAGGCGTTATCTTGAACGGTACGTGTAAATGGTCCGATTTGGTCTAAGCTTGACGCAAAGGCAATCAAACCGTAACGAGAAATACGACCATATGTTGGTTTCATCCCAACAATCCCTGTGAAACTTGCAGGTTGGCGAATAGAACCACCTGTATCTGAACCTAGAGACGCTAGCACTTCACCAGAAGCAACTGCAGCGGCAGAACCACCTGAAGATCCACCAGGCACTTTTGTTAAGTCCCAAGGATTTTTTGTTTTCTTGAAGTAAGAAGTTTCTGTTGAACCACCCATGGCAAATTCGTCCATATTTAATTTACCAACGTTAACCGCACCTTCTGCTTTTAATAATTCCATAACGTGCGCGTCGTAAATTGGGTTGAAGTCTTCCAACATACGGCTTGAAGCAGTTGTTAAAAGGTCGCGAGTGACGATATTGTCTTTAATCCCGATTGGAAGACCTTGAAGAGAAAGCTTCCTCGCCGTAGCCTTTTGCGTCAGCAGCGGCTGCTTGTTGCAGTGCTTCTTCTTCATTCAATGTCACGAACGCTTCTACTTTAGGTTCTAAAGAGTGGATACGCTCGAATGTTTCTTTTGTTAATTCCACAGAAGTGAATTCTTTATTACGAAGACCTTCGTGAAGCTCAATTAATGTTTTGTTTTCAATAATACTCATGCTTCACCCTCCTCGTTTTCACCCATAATTGCAGGCACTTGAATAAATCCATCTTCACTTGTTTTTACATTACGCATTAGCAAGTCGCGGTCTGTTCCTTTTTCAGCAACGTCTTCACGCATCACATTCACTAATGGATATCCGTGAGTTGTGACAGGCACACCCGTTGTATCTACTTCGTTTAATTGTTCCACCATATCAATGATATCGCTCATTTGTTCTGTAAAATGAAGGATTTCATTGTCGGCAAAAGTTAGCTTTGCAAGTTTGGCAACGTGTCTAACTTCTTTTTCCTCAATGGCCATGTTTTTTCCTCGCTTTCAAAATCAATACTTTTCTATTTTAAAAGGCACTTCTGCCTCCGTCAATGTTAATCAAAGATATGGTAGGTGAAAACTCCCTGTGACATATCTTGCAGTAAGAATGCCTCCACTCCATTAATCGAACTAATGCGAACTTCTACCGGTGTTGTTTTCGGTAAGTATTTATTCGCAACATCTGTTACGTGCTGTGCTAAAGCGATAATTTCTGATTCACCATAGAATTGCGTCATGATATTCACGACCATCTTCTTAGCCACATTATCTTGATACATCACGCGAGCCGTTACCCCTGAGAGGTTCGGAAAGAAGTTTTGCACTTCTGTTCTGAAGTTTTCAAACGCTGTTGACTCTTCTGTCGCAGATTCGTTCACTAATGGGAGCACGACTACTTTTTGGTTCACGTTTGACCAGTTTGTAATCTCTGTTCCTTCTACTGAAGTCGCTTCAAGAACGTATACCCCGCCGCCGATATCATCTTTAGACGTTTGACGGAACACTCCGAACACGATTGGCACAGCCTTCAATGCATCGTTTTGACGCAGTCTTGTAAGAATTGTGTTGGCAATCGCTTTGGCTTGTTCGATCATCGCTTCGTTTGAGATTTCTGTTTCAGCGTCTTTGCCGTCATTCGTGTAGTAATCCACACTGTTCATGGCAATCCCGATACTAATTCCACCTAATTCAAAGTTGTTTTCCGTTTGAATCATGTAGTCTTGTTCAAGGATTTGTGCTAAATAAATTGGCGCACGACCTGTTGGAGATGTATCTCCGTTATCGGCAGGATTTAACCCGTCTGGATTTATCACTCTTACGCGCAATCCATTTTGCAGTTGTTTCCGCGTCGATGATTTGGCCTTCTCTGAAGAAGTATTGGTTCGTTGGGAACACACTTCTTGAAAGGTCAATCAAGCCTGTTTCGAAGTTCTTTAAGTTGAACCCTGTATTTAAGCTTAATGTCGCACCGCGATTTTGGCTCACTTCGTATTTACCATTTGTGATAAGTGCGCGGTAAAAATTGTTTGATAATTGATTTGTTGTTGATTGTACTACTTTTGTATTGGAATCTTTATTGGTATTCGTGCTAGGTTGATTCGCTCTTGTAACGTCTGCACAGGCAGCAAGCGAAATCACACTGGCTAATCCAAGTAATCCCAATCGTAATTTCTTTCTCATGTGACATCCTTTCTATGCAAGAGAATCGAGAAACTGTTGCTCACTCCACACTTCGATACCGAGGTCATTGGCCTTCGTTAATTTACTTCCGGCAGAATGACCCGCAATCACCACGTCCGTTTTCTTAGAAACGGAACCGGTCACTTTCGCACCGAGCGATTCGAGCTTTTCTTTTGCATCTTGTCTTGTTAATTGTTCTAAAGTCCCTGTTAATACGACCGTCTTTCCGCTGAGGGCGTGTCCTGAGGCAGCTGAGTCGTCTTTTGTCACTCCAAGATAGGTCATATTCACACCGCTATCTTGCAATTCTTGAATTAATTCTTGAACAGATGGTTGTTCAAAATAAGTTTTTACACTATAAGCAATAATATCACCTAAACCATCAATTTCCAACAATTGTTCAATGCTCGCTTCTTGCAGAGCCGTCATCGTTTTAAAATGTTGCGCTAATTCTTTCGCAGCCTTGGTTCCAACATGACGGATTCCAAGCCCTGTTAAGAGGCGCTCGAGCGAGTTTTCTTTACTTTTCTCGATGGCTTCAAGGATATTTTCTGCACTTTTTTGTTGCACTTTATCTAAAGCTAACAATTGGTCTAGTGTTAATTTATATAAATCTGCCACATCCATGACAAGCCCTTCTTCAAAAAGTTGCTTGATGACACGTGGCCCAATTCCACTCATATTCATCGCATTACGAGAAACAAAGTGGCTCAACCCTTCTGTCAATTGAGCAGGACATTTTGGATTCAAGCAGCGAATCGCTACCTCTTCTTCCAAATGCTCTAATTTTTCATGACAGACCGGACAAGTCGTTGGAAATTCGTAAGGCTTGCTCGTTTCTGGACGTTTCTCTAAAATCACGCGTGTGACTTCAGGGATAATATCTCCTGCCTTATGAATCACAACCGTATCTTCCAAGCGAATGTCGCGCTCTTTAATCAAATCGATATTATGCAAGCTCGCACGGCGTACCGTCGTTCCTGCTAATTGAACAGGATCCATCACCGCAGTCGGTGTCACCACCCCTGTACGGCCAACCGTCCACTCGATATCGCGGACTACGGTTTGTGCTTCTTCTGCTGGGAATTTATACGCAATCGCCCAACGTGGTGCTTTCACCGTAAATCCAATTTCTTCTTGGGCAGCAAGTCATTCACCTTAATGACCATGCCGTCAATTTCGTATGGTAAATCTGGACGTTTTGCAGCAATCGTCTCGATATAATTCCATACTTCATCAATCGTTTGGCATTTTAAACGTTCTGAATTTGTGACAAAACCAATCTCTGCCATTTTCTCTAATAGCTCTTCTTGTGTTGAAACGTTTAATTCTTCCACGCTTGGACTGCTGTAAAGAAAGACCGACAAGTTTCGCTTCGCCGCAATTTTTGGATCGAGCTGTCGAAGACTTCCCGCCGCCGCATTTCTTGGGTTGGCAAAGACTTCGAGTCCTTCTTCTTCACGAGACTCATTTAATGCCACGAAAGATTTCTTCGGCATATAACATTCTCCGCGCACTTCGATGTTCCAAGGTTCTTTTAGAGAAAGCGGCACAGATTTAATCGTACGGACATTCCCCGTTACGTCTTCTCCTGTCGTTCCATCTCCACGAGTCGCTCCGAGTACAAGCTTACCGTTTTGATATGTCAACGCGATAGAGAGTCCATCGATTTTCAATTCACATACATATTCAATCGCACGGTTCGTTAATTTACGAAGACGCGCATCGAATTCTTCCCAAGTCTTCTTTTGAGAAAGCATTTGAAAGGCTGAGCATTGGATTCGTGTGTGTCACCTTCTGGAATTGATCGAGCACTTCTCCACCCACACGTTGCGTAGGCGAATCAGCCGTCACGAATTCCGGATGTTCAACTTCCAGCGCCACTAGTTCATGATAGACCTTGTCGTACTCCGCATCGGTTGCGGTAGGCTTATCTTCCACATAATACTCATGACTCCAACGATTTAATTGTTCTTTTAGCTCTTCAATTCTTTGTTGAATCGTTGTACTCATCTTCATCCTCTATTCTTCGATTTTTTCGATTGGGGCAAAACTTGCAAGGAGTCGTTTAATGCCCATTCCTGCAAAGGCCACGTCTAACTCTTGACGGTCCCCTTCACCGGTAATACGGACAACGGTTCCTGTTCCCCATTTTTTATGCGACACTTTCATGCCCACAGTCCAGCCATCTGTCGAAGACGTGCTTGATGCTTGATGCTTGTCTGCACGTTGAATGCGTGCTGGTGTCGTTTGTTTCTTTTGTAAATAACCACCGCCATTAGACGATTGGCTACTTGAGCGATAGCGGTCAAAAAGTCCTCCGCCACCTGCTGATGACGTAGACTGAGAGGTGCTATGTGTGCCATAAGATGACGTTTGGCTACGCGTTCCATAAGAAGATTTCGAATCGTTCGTATAGAAGCTACTTGAGTAATAAGAATCACTCACCGTTACGCCTTCTTTTTCAAATAAGCTATCATCAATTTCTTGCATGAATCGTGACTCACGATAGTTTTGTGTCTTCCCGTAAAGAAGTCGTGAGTACGCACGGGTCATAAAGAGTTTCTTCTCGGCACGGGTAATCCCTACATAAGCCAAGCGACGTTCCTCTTCTTCGCCATCTTCTTGCAACGACCGCCCTGACGGGAAAATCCCGTCTTCCATTCCAACAAGGAAAACAACAGGGACTCAAGCCCTTTTGCCGCATGCAAGGTCATTAATGTAATTTGAGAAGCGCTCGTTTCTTCTTCGCTTTCCATATCCGTCACTAGTGACAAGTCTGTTAAGAATTGGACGAGCGGTGATTCTTCAGCCTCTGTATCAAGTCGTTGTTCTTCGAACTCTTTGGCTACAGAAAGGAACTCGCGCATGTTATCGATACGCGCATCGGCTTCCATGGTACGCGCTTGTTCAAGGGCTGTAATATACCCTGATTTATTCATCACTTCTTCGATTAGGTCCGTTAATGTGACAAATTCTTGCATCTTCGTTAAGTCGGCAATGAGTTGTGCAAAATCAGCTAAGCCTTTGCCTGCTTTTCCAGAAATGCCGTTTAATGGACTTCCAGCTGCTTCTAAAAGGGAGAAGCTATGCATTTCGGCAAAGAGAAGCGAGTTTTTCAATACTCTTATCTCCAATCCCGCGTTTTGGTGCATTCACCACGCGTCTGAAACTAAAATCGTCCGTTGGGTTCACTAAGAGTCGTAAGTAGGCAAGAAGGTCTTTAATTTCCATGCGCTCATAGAAGCGTTGACCTCCGACCATCTTGAACGGCATATTCGCCTTTAGTAAATCTTCTTCGAGGGTACGTGACTGCGCATTACTTCTGTAAAGCACCGCAAAGTCGCTGTAGTCGTACCCGTCGAGATTCACCATTTTTTGAATCGTACTGATGACATAACGAGATTCGTCATATCCAGACTGTCCGCAGTAATACGTGATTTTTTCACCCGCTTCATTGTCTGTCCACAACTCTTTCGGCTTACGATTCACATTGTTTTCGATGACTTGGTTGGCTGCTTTTAAGATAGTCTTTGTTGAACGGTAATTTTGTTCAAGGAGAACCACTTTTGCATCTGGATAATCTTGTTCAAATGACAAGATGTTCTCCATATCGGCTCCACGCCATCCGTAAATACTTTGGTCGGCATCCCCTACAACACAGATATTTTTGAATTTATCTGCAAGAAGTTTCACCAATAAGTATTGCGCATGGTTTGTATCTTGATACTCATCCACGTGGATATAGTGGAATTTTTGTTGGTAGTAATCCAACACATCTTGATGTTCTTGGAATAATTTAACGGTCAACATGATGAGGTCATCGAAGTCTACCGTCATATTTTTGCGCATTTCTGCTTGATATTCTTTATAACATTTCGCATAAATTTGGCTCACGTAGTCCAAATGCTTCTTCGCAAATGTTTCAGCGTCTTCGAAATTATTTTTTGCATTACTGATAGTTGCTAAAGCTCCACGCGGCTCGTAGCGTTCCGTATCGATATTCAACTTTTGCATAATTCGTTTCATCGCTGAAAGCTGGTCGCCTGAATCGATAATCGTAAACGACTTAGCTAAACCGATACTCTCACAGTCGCGACGAAGGATACGCACGCACATCGAGTGGAAGGTTGATACCCACATATCTTGTGCCTGTTCTCCGACAAGCGCCGCCACACGCTCTTTCATCTCGTTGGCCGCTTTATTCGTAAACGTAATCGCTAAAATATTCCACGGTTGTACCGCTTCTTCTGCCAAAATATAGGCCATGCGGTGGGTTAACACACGCGTCTTCCCACTCCCCGCGCCGGCCATGACTAGAAGTGGCCCTTGCGTATGCATGACCGCTTCTTTTTGGCGAGGGTTCATTCCCTTAATTAAATCACTCGAATTTTTCACAACTCTGTCCTTTCGTAAAGGTTATTGAACGTTGAAAAATAAGTCTGTTACTTCAATTTCTCTAAGTAAATCCACACTTGAAGCTCCGCGTAGTCGAATCACACCAAGCACGTCAGTTGGGCGTTTTGGTGTTAATTGGAAGAACTCGAAGTCCCATTGTGGTTTCAATAACGTTAATAAACTTGCTTTTTCCATCATCGATTCGTAAATTGGCACGATGATCATTTCTTCTTTGATTTCTTTGTATTCGATTGGCAATCCTGTTGCCACGCGCACAAGAATTTCAGACATGCTATGACCTAAGAAGGCGCTGCTGAATTGTTGCTGCACGAGTGGTAATTGGTTAACCCCATCCACGTAGAAAATACCGTTATTTCCCATCTTCACTTGAATCGAAAGAATGGTCGTTCCAGATAAGTTATCCATAATCTTGAAGGCAATGCGTTTCAATTCTTGGACCCATTCTGGATTTAGGCGACGAGAGACGATACTGTATTTTAATTTACTCGTGATGTAGACATCTTCTGAAATCGGTAGTACTGTCACGCGGTCTTCGTAGTCACGCACGACAGTTACTGTGAATGACGTTGCGCTGGAACGAAGGCTGTTAACATACATGGTCCTTCTTCCAGTTTTTCAAGAACGCGCTCTTCGAAGTCTTCATCGTAGAGTTCTAACTTTTCTTCCACGCGATTCTTCACAAGATTGCTTTCTAAATACGCTGGAACGCCGATGCTTTGGACAATCGAAGGTAATTCGCCGACCGTTGTCACTAAACTATATGGTGCAAGGTTAATCGCATGCGTGTCTAAGAATAATTTTTCAACCGTACGATTTTGCGAAATTTCTGCTAGTTCAAATGATTGATAGTAGCGAGTTTTGCTGCTAATTTCATATAACACATCAACCGGCACTAAGTTTGTTAATAATAAAACCGTGTCTACTTTTTCTGCGAAATCTAATAACGCTTCACGATCTTTGTAAGAAGAGACGATTTCATATTCAGCCATCGAAATAGCCGCTTCGTTCGATTGGTGATAGCAGTACACAACGTACCCCATTTTTCTTGCTTCGCGAGCGATAGATGCAACTTGCTCATCTCCACCGATAATTCCGATGATGGCTCCTGGTAATAACTGACTCATTTATATCCTCTCCTTTTACTGAACCGTTTGAACGTTACGAACTTTTTCGTACGGACACGGTTGTTTCTTCTGTTGGTAATTGATCGTATTTATATAATTCATGCTCTTCAATCATTTGAATAAGCTTTTGTGCATAGGTTGGGTCGGTCGCATACCCTGCATCTTGCAAGGCTTGTGCTGCTTGCTTGTAGTTTCTAGCCCCTAGCACCTTGTGGTAGAGCGTTGGGTCCCAGTCCACGCCGTACGCTAATAGTTGCGCATGGGCCTCAACTGATTCTGCCCAGCTTTCATACACGCGAAATCGTCCGTTAATCGTAATCCATGTGTTGTTCACGAATTCTGCGGTTTCTAGGATGACATTTGGTTCAGTAGCAGACCCTTTCACGCCGTATAAATTATAATATTTACTTGCTAATAAACTCTCTCCCCAGTTCGATTCAAGAATCGCTTGCGCTAAACTCACGCTTGGCAACACGCCGTAGTCTTTATACGCTTGTTGCGCCGCTGGGATGAGTACTTTTAAAAATTCATCTTGTGTCACGTGTATTTCCTGTGGCTCGGATTTATGTTCAGATAACCATGTGATGGTCCCGGCCAAAAGAACGCTTGCTACAGCTACGATGAGAAGTCCCGTCAATTTCGATAATGACTTGAACCACTCGACAAGATGAAAGACGAATTTATTTTTTCTTTTCTTTCTTTTCGCCACAGTTTCACCACTTTCTTTATCTTTTCAATTTTATCATAAAATGGCCTATAAAAAAATGGATACCCCCTTGTTTCCAAAGAGAGTATCGCATTCATTTTGCAAACTTCTATTCCTCTAAAGTAGATTCTGGAACAAACGCATTTTTGCTATATTCCAAATACTTTTGTTGTGCTTTTTTCATCATGCATCCATTCAAGGAGCGCTTGTTTTTTTCGTACCGATTTGTTTATGGGTAATTCCTACCACACGAATCTCAATAATATCTTGGTAACTCCAATGACCATATGTCGTAGCCACGCGTAAAATCGTGACATTTTCTTTGAATTTGCCCTTGCTGACAGCAGCCGTCTTCCAATCCACGCGAACATTTTTCTTGACGAATCCATCGACTCGCAATCGCCACCTTCAAGCGTAAATATTCAGCCACTGGGTCTGAAGCGACTTCCGGAAGCACGTCGGCATTTCTGGCCACTTTATTGGCAAGCATCCACTCATAATCCGTAAACAGGCGTGCGATTTTTTTGCAGATTTTCTGCCTTCAATCCACGTTCCCCGTTCTTCCATCTCGTCCAACTTTGGCCACTAATCCCCAATTCTTCTGTATAAAATGCCTTTTCTGAGACATAACGTTCTCTAACAGCGTTCACTACAATTAATACAAATGCTTCATGCATCTTCATCACCTCTTGAACACATTGTACACCTATTAGGGTGCATTATTCAATAACTCTACCATTTTTTTAACACATATATTATAATAGCGATATCTAAAAAAAGCAGAGGTGAGAGCGTGCCACAATCGTCAAATAATCCATTCCATATCGGACTTCGTACTTTTTAAAACAGCCGTATCTGTATTTATTTGCGTGGTTCTCTTTAGAATCTTACATCGTGGTTCACCGATGCTAGCAGCCTTGTCTGCTATTTTCAGTTTGCGAACTGACCATCAGCAAACGTTTAAATTTGCACTTTCTCGTTGTATCGGAAATACAACAGGCGGGGTCGTAGCTATTCTTTTATTCTACGTAAGAGCTGTTCTCCCATTTCCTGAATATACCGATTTACTGCTCGCTCCTGTCGGAATTGTAATCATTATTTTATTCTGCAATCGATTTAATAAAACAGGCGTTATTAACTCATGCGCCACTTTCCTTGTTATCTTCTTCAACGTAGAAGCAGGACAAAATACTGCGTATGCAATCCAACGGATTCTCGATACAATTATCGGAGCACTCATTGCGATTGGGGTAAACCACTTACTACCAAATCCACATCTGAAAGAACAACAATCTTAAAAATACAAAAGAGTTCTACCACACTGGTAGAACTCTTTTTTGTACTGTTTTTTTATTTCATACGCATCATGCCGTACATACGTGTATCGATAAAGAACACATCATCCTTCACATCAATTGTTTTAGAAAGAAGGATGTCTTTTGTCTGCATCGATTGCACACGTAGCGTTGGTTTGCCATCGACTAGAGTGATCATCACAAGATTCCCTTTATTCAAGTACACTTGTGGTGCATAGACATCTGTTTCCGTTGTAAATGCTTCTTCTAATTTCTGCGAACCTGCATTAAGAACATAGTATTTAGTCTCATTATTTTTGCGCTCACTTGCCTTCACATACGTATCCGACCCAGTGAATGCAGGCACCTCATCTGCCAACGCAATATATGCTTTGTCTCCTACTGTGTATAGAATCGATTGTACCGCACTCATGCCCTGTTCAGGTCTGATTTCTGTAAACTTCTCAGTCTCAGCATCAAAAGTCATTAAGCGGAATTTTTCATCTCTTGAATACATACTCTTAAACAGCAGCACTTGCGGGTCATACATGCGAGAGCTCTTAGCTTCTCCCCATGCAATCGAAGCGTATTCCTCTGGTAATTTCACGCGTTTTGCCGGAGTTGTTGCTCCCGTTTCTAAGTTCACAGTGAATGTTACTAAGAAATAGGTTGGTGCTTTCGAGCCTCTATTTTCATACTCAGGCATCGGAACCACTCCATACACCGTGTTGCCTTTTCTATAGAAAGTGACATCCGTTATAAAATGACTATCGTCCCCGCGCACTTCTTTAGGAATCGGAACCGATACAGTTGTGACCTTCTTCGTCTCTTTATTAATGATACTAAAATTCACTTTTGGATCTGTTGTGCTTTCAAAGCTATAAGTCAAGCCGTATAGAAGGTCATACCCCTTAAACGCCACCAGATTGTCATAATTTGGACGGTCTGTAAAAGAAAAGTCTGCCAATCTCTTTTTCGTTTGGAAGTTGTAGGCATTCTCGGAAAATCCAACACGTTTTACGTCTCCATCTAAAAGTGCATACTCTGCGCCCTTAGACGACGTCAAATCATCTGTGGAATACGACATTTCAAAGGTTGCTCCGTCGACTAATTTTTTCTCTTCATCGGTTAATTGAATCGATACTGGAGCAGGCTTCACTTCTTGATACGCTGCGTGCCCAGCTGTTGCTAGAAACACAAGTCCACTAAAGGCAAATACTGCTGTTGCAAATTTACTTGATTTCATGATAACCCCTCCTTACACACTAACCTTATGATTTAATAAATAATCGCTTAGTAGCATATTTAAAACAATCCAAATGAGCATGCTACCGATTAAAAAGACCATCGCTTCATTTCCAATTAAACGAACGACAAATTGCGTGCGCATAATTAGCGTAAATATCACAACGACGACTAAAATGTAGAGAACAACCGAAGTCACCTTGCGTACATAACCTTTTTTCTCAACCCCAACGACAAGGATGGCGAGTTGGAAAACCGTCACGATGAGCGCTACCCCCATCGTCAAAATGAGAAGAAACTGTACCGCATACTGTGGCACTAGAAGCGGCATCGCCATCGAATTTGTCACAAGCGACCACGGTGTGATGTGGTATTGTGCAAACTCTGGAATAAAGAAGCTTGTGAGGTAGTAGTTTAAGAATACCCCAACCACTTGAACAGCTTGTAAGAAGAACGTAATCACAAGCATCGTTAATAATTTAGCCCAGTAGATTCCAAAACGTGATCCTGGAAGCATGAGCAGACGGTAAATGAACGAGCCTTTGCTACTCCATTCCTTCGACCAAATCACTGCCGCGTAGACCAGAATCGCTGATCCAGCAAAGAACACTGGAAGTCCAATTGCGAGTTGATCCAAAACGATTTCTTTCACCATATCAGAACTCACAATGCGCAATTGTCCGGTTAGTAACCCCGTCGTCGCAAGTGTCTTCAGCTTCAACCCTAGTTGCAATAAGATTTGAAGCAATGCCACCACGAGGATGAATCCTTTCGCTTGGCCGATATTATAAAGCGTTAAATTGATGACTTTCTTCATGGTAAGTATACCTCCCTCATCACATCGACAATGGACTTGCCCTCTTCTTCACGCACTTGCTCTGGATAGAATTCCTTCACAACGCGTCCTTCATTGAGAAGTACTGCTTTGTCGACGATATACTCAATATCATTAATTTCATGCGTTGTAATCAATACGCCACGTCCATCGAGTAGGTCGCTCGTAAAGACACGCGCGATTTCTTCACGTGTAAACACATCGATTCCTGAAAATGGTTCGTCCATCAAGATGTAGTCTGTATCCAGCCCCATCCCTAGAAGCAAGTTCAGTTTAGCGACATTCCCTTTCGAGAGTGATCGTACTTCATCCTTTAAATTCAAACGGAAGAAGTCTAATAAATGTCTTTCCTTTTGACGATTCCAGTTCGGATAGAATGTGCGCATAAAATCAATCGCTTCATCCACTGTTTGGTCTGGTGAGATAATCGAACTATCCGTAATGTAGCTCACCTTTTCCGCAAACACTTTACGTGCAGGCATATCATCGATGGAAATTTTTCCTTTATCAAATGGCAACAGTCCTGCAATGCAGTTCATAATCGTTGTTTTCCCAATCCCGTTGACTCCAATAAGAGCCGTCACTTCTCCTTTTTTCGCGTTAAATGAGATGTCATTCAACACTTGTTTCTTTCCAAATCTCTTACTTAAGTTTTGAACAGTTAACATAGTACCGCTCCCTCCTTACAATTGTTTTTTGAGATGTTCGATAACATCTTCTGCAGTTAAGTTGAGAGGTTCAATCGCTGTGGCAAAACTTGCGATGGCCTCATCCAACATTTCTTCTTTTAGTTGCTCAATCCGTTCTACATCTTCTGTCACACGACTCATGACATTATTTCCAGTCGTAATCAACCCCATGACCTCCAATTCATGAAAGGCACGTTGGACCGTATTAGGATTTACTTGCATGGTTTGCGCAAATTCACGCCGACTCGGCAGCTCTTGGCCTGCTTCCATCCTGTGGGAGGCAATTTCCGCTTTGAAATAGGCGATGATTTGCTCGTAGACCGGACTTCTTTTATCAAATACGATCATTAGTAACTCCTTTCTTTGATTCCCTTTCAGTGTATTAACCGGTTAATACACTTACCTTTAACTGTATTATGCGCTTAATACACCTGGATGTCAATAGCGTTTTCAAAAATATTTTTAAAAAATAAAAAAGACGACTCAAAATCGAGTCGTCTCCACGGTTATTGTAATTTTAATTTTACCATTTCTTGTAAGATGAGGTTCGCTAATTCTGCTGCCCCTGTATCGTTTGGATGAATCTCATCATCAAAGAGCCATTCTTTTGTATGCCCTCTGGCGTAAGTTCCCCAATCAATCAAATGAACATTTGGATAACGTTCTGCAGCTGCTTTTAACTGCTCATTTACTTCTTTGGCCCATTTAATTTCATAACCAGCTGTGACTAAGAAAATCTCACGGTTACCTGTCGCTTGAATCAATGCATCGATTTGGGAAGCAGAGAAAGCACCGTTTGAACCAAGGACAAATACCACGGTTTGAGAAAGTTTACCTTGCTGTGCCAACTTTTGAACGATTGGTGTGCTGTAATACAACTGGCGTCCTACTTCTCCATCCACATAAGTGTTCGGGAATACTTCACGAAGTTTGTTCGCAGACGCTAGTAACACTGAGTCCCCCACAAAAGTAATCGGCGTTTGCTTCACTTGCTGTTCCACATTCGCTTTAATTTCATTACTAATCGTCGTTGTTCCTTCAGTTGTTGGCTCGGCTGTTGTCTCTTGTAAGAGCGCTTGGTTTTGACGAATTTTCTCCTCAACCTCTTGTACGGCTGAGTTTTGATTCTTCTCTTGTGCAAATCCAAGACCTGCAAGCCCGATACAAATCACATACATGAGTGAGAACACGAGTCCAAATTGCTTCATGCCTTTTGGAAGATTCGATTTTCCATAGGCCGTTAAATTATACGGACTATGCGCTTGTCCAATCGGAAGAACGAAGCGGTCTCGCTCAAACAGTTGATACGTAATTTCCGCCATCACGAAAATCAACGCAAATTGAATTCCGACAGATAACCACTGTTCATTAATCTCGCGTAAGAACGTTGGCGCGATTAAATGAATCGGATAGAACCATAAGTAGTATGAGAAACTTCTCTTTCCAAAGAACGTAAATCCTTTGAAGCTGAAGAGGTAATGAACCCCCACGCCCTCGCGAATCGTACAAGAGAGAAGAAGCATCATCACAAACGATGAAATAAACATCATCATATAATACACTTCTGCTTGCGTTCCGTTGAATGTTGTAAACATCCAACCTAAAGCTCCTAAACAAATGAGGCTCAATGCGTTTGGAACAACAGAGCCTGATTCTCGCTCAGGAAGTAGTAATTTTCCTTCATGAATGTAACTAAGTAGCGCCCCGAATGTGAAGGAGAACAGACGCGTCGACACTAAGTAGTACACATGAGACGGATCTTGTTCAAACCAATAGAGTGCCGCCATTCCCGCTGCTGACGCGAGCGTTAAGAATGCGAGTAACGCGAACTCCTGCATTCTGAGGAAGTTCAATTTCTTCATCAGATTTCGAAGCAGATACCCTACGATTAATAATTGCACATAAAGGGATACATACCAGAGATGCACAAACGGACTCGGATTCGCCGATTGCACGAAATAAGATTGCTGCGAGAAAATCTGATAATCATTATTCACGAAGAATAATGCCGAAAGCGCCATGCCCCGGATATTGGATAGTAATTGCGGTGCCGCCACGAATAGGAACGCGACCGTCACGATAATCATAAAGAGCATCGGGAAGAACATTCTCTTCAAGCTTCTCACTGGGAAACGCTCTTTATAATCTTCCGCGAATGTTTTGATATTATGCCGGAACGTCAAGTAGCCTCCGACCACTAAAAATCCGTTAACGGCTAAAAAACCGCCCGGTAATAAATGTTGAAAATAATAATACGTAATAATTGCTAGTATAAAAAAACCTTTCAAGCCATCAAATACCGCACTCCGTTTTTTCTCTTTTTGCTTGGGAGGGTGTGGGTGCGTCGGTGCTTGAGAAGGTGTTGTTTGATAATTCATAGTCCCCACTGTTTTTCTCCATTCCTTAAACTCCTATTTATTATAGCTCAAAACCACTACACTTGGATACTAGGAACATTACATTTTAGTTAATTTTAAGAAAACAGTTTCCAGTTGTTTCTAAAACGTGAACAATGGTCCATTTCGTCTATAAAAAAAAGCTAGGCCAACATTTGCCTAGCTTTCTCGCTTTAAATTTTAGTGTTCTGAAGCACCACTTGTTGCATCAACTGCTTGTGCTTGAGCTGGAGCTGAATGTCCGCTATCTGAAGCACCACTTGTTGCATCTGCTGCAGGAGCTGGAGCTGAGTGTCCGCTGTTTGAAGCGCCACTTGTTGCGTCAGCTACTGGAGCAGCACCATTTGCGCTTACTAAACGTTGGCCAGTTGTTTGTAAGTACCAATCTAACCATGGTTTGAAGTCAAATACGATTTCGTTGATTCCAGCATAAGAACCATCAGGATAGTACATTGCTTGGTAGTTGTGTACGTTGATGATTTCTGGTGGAGTGTTTGGAACGATTGTACGGAAGTAATCCACGTTACCTGCACGTAAGTTCGCAATGAGGTATTCCACATTTTTGAATGTACGTGGTGGGTGAACTGTAGATAAACGATTACCAGATTGAGCTGGCACACGTGGAGCCAACATCTTGTTAGCTGGTTTGTTGAAGTTATAGTACAAGAATTGGTTGTTGTCATCGGCATATGTTACTTCAAATGGTAAAGCTTTTAAGAACATATCGATTTGGTCAACCGTTAATAAACCATGGTCTAAGCGCACATAGTCGTTTCCTTGCGCTGCTCCAACGATTTCACTTGCTTTTTCAACCCATTCTGGATCATCTGGGTCTACCCCTTCAATTGTTGTTGAAATAGGGTTTGTACAATATAAATCTTCTGGTGGTGTTGGTAATGGTTTACGTAGCACTTTGACAACCTCCACATATTTCACGAAGTTTTCTAAGCAAGAACGTAAGAATGATACTGTTCCTTCGCTCTTAATATTGCCTTCTTCGTCAAATGCTTCTTTTGCTTTTCCTAATAGGAATTCATTCCCTGGCAATACATATGCGTTTACCCCTGGAGCATCCAAGATTTTACGTAAATGCACTTGCGCACGTGAAGTACCTTGGTCATAGTGAGAAGCTCCCATAATCATTACAGGTTTGTTTTCGAATGGGTGTAAGTTGAATGACATCCATTCTAATGTGCTCTTCAACGCAGCTGTGATTGTGTGGTTGTGTTCAGGTGTAGCGATAATCACACCATCTGCACGAATCAATTTGTTGTACATGTATTGTACTGGGAAACTCTTAGATTGATCTTCGTCTTGGTTGAACATTGGAATATCTTTAATTTCTAAGATTTCAAACTCGAATAAGTCACTGAATTTCTTTTCGATAAATTGTAATAATAAACGGTTATGCGAAAATTCCGCATTTGATCCTACGATACCAATAATTTTCATTTTCTACTGTCACTCCTTATTTTTTTAGAACTGTCCCATGAGAAGTTTTTTTCGCTTCTTTTTTTCACGAGCTTCGTTTGCACGAACTAATTGTTTTGTAATTTCAATGAATAATAAGTAATCTTCGAAAATCTTTTCTAATTTTTTTCAACAGTTGCTGTATCTTTTAAGTTACCTTCTTCGTCGAATGCTTGTAAGGCTTGACCTAATAAGAATTCATCACTTGGTAAAACGCGTGCTTTAATTTCTGGCGCGTTTAAGATTTGACGTAATTGACTTTGTGCACGTGAAGAACCTAATGTTCCGTAAGATGCTCCTGTAATCATGACAGGTTTGTTTAATAATGGGTAGATACCATAAGATAACCATGCTAAGGCGTTCATTAATACAGCTGGGCATGAGTGGTCATATTCTGGTGTACTAATGATGACTCCATCCGCTGCAGCGATTTTATCTGCAATTGCTTGTGCTTCTTGTGGCACTACTTTTGGAGTTGGTTTGTTGAACATTGGAATGTCTTTAATTTCGACTAGTTCAATTTCCGCCTGTTCTGAAAAATGTTTTTGAATGTATTGTAATAGTTGACGGTTTGTTGATTTTTTAGAGTTTGTTCCGACTAAACCGATTAATTTAACCATTTGAGTACTTCCTTTCGAGTAATTGAATCTTTGAAGCAAGTCCTGATGTATAGAAGATACGATCATCTTCCAAAATCAACACAGCTTCGATGTTAGGGTGTTGTTCCACTTCGAATAAGATTTCGTGTGCTTTTTTTCCAAAGAGTCTAGTCGTCCATATCTCACAATCCACGGATTGCTTCGATACAATCGTCAGACTCGCAACGTCTGTTTCTGCTGGATATCCAGTATGAGGGTCCAAAATATGATGGTATTTCTTCCCATCCACTTCTAGCACCCGTTCGTAGACACCTGATGTCACAATCGACTCATCTTGAATCGGAAGAAGCGCCACATTTTCTCCACGCAGGAGTTTAGGGTTTTGAATCCCAATCCACCAATTCCCATCTTCATGATGAACAGCTGGTCCTAGTGTAAGAACATTCCCACCAAGATTTATGAGCGCAGAGGTTACTCCAAGCTCTTTTAGCTGCTCTATCACCAAGTCGGCAATATACCCTTTGGCAATACAACCAAGGTCGATTCGCATTCCTTCTTCCAACAGAAAAATCGTCTGACTCTCTTCATTCAGTTCGACTTTCGTTGCATCGGTCAGTTGCAGTTTGGCATTAATCTCTTCATCCGTTGGTACTCGTGCATCACTAAAGCCCACGCGCCATGTTTGAACAACTGGGCCAATCAAGATATTCATCCGACTTCCCGCAGCTAAACTGTTTTCCAGTCCTATTTTTACTAAATGAAAAATCTCTGGATGAACACAAACTGCATGTTTTCCCGCTGCCAAATTCACGGCCATTAGCTCTGAAGTTGGGTCATTCGCGCTAAAACGATGTTCATATCGCTTCAATTGCTCGAAAACTTCAGCCAATAAACGCTCGCCTTCTGGATGCGCAATTTTCAATTCGATGACGGTTCCCATCAATCGAATGGTACCTGTATGATACTGTTCCAAAACTGCCATTTCTCCTAAACGAATTTTGTGATAAAAGTCACAGAAACGCCTACACAAAAGCGTTTTCTACTCCTTACTTTGAATGTAACACAGTGGAAATTAAATTTCAAGAGCGCAGGCCCATTCTTCCCAATAAAAATATGCATAAGAAAACTATTCTCATGCATATAATCCTTATTTATTAAATTTTATTTACAGGCTCCCTTTTGAATATTTTTGTACAAATAACACTCTTCCAAAGCACCAATAAGCCGAACCCTGCTCTTTATGAGAAGCAATAAAACTTATTACTAAGTTTGGTAAAGTTCACTAAGTCGAGGGACGAAAAAAAGGCCCCCTACTTTAACAAGCACTAAAAAGCCGAATCCGGTCCTTTATGAGAAGCAATCAAACTTAATTCGAGCTGATATAGAGTTCTGGTTTTCTCGAGGGACTACAGAAAAAGCCCTTTGGATTCTATAATAACAACAATAGCGACTAGTAACCGATGCGAATTAGATTCTCTTGAAAATTTATTTTCTAGAGAATCTTTGAGGCTCGGTAGGCGTAAGACCTAGGCTTACGCCGGTACAGCTGTTGTCGTTATTATGAAGATATCCAAAGAGCTTGAATGTAGTCCCTACTGGACTCCCATTAAATCTTTTTAACAAACTCAGATTTAAGTTTCATTGCGCCAAAGCCATCTATCTTACAATCGATATTATGATCGCCTTCCACGATGCGAATATTCTTCACACGTGTTCCTTGCTTAATATCTTTCGGAGCGCCTTTCACTTTTAAATCTTTGATGACTGTTACAGTATCGCCATCTTGTAATTTATTTCCGTTCGCATCGATGGCTACTGGGCCTTCTTCTACTTCTGAACCTGGTTCCCATTCATACGCACATTCTGGGCATACTAATAATACGCCATCTTCGTATGTGTATTCTGAACCACATTTAGGGCAATTTGGTAATGACATTTGCTTTCCTTCTTTCTTTTAAAAATTCGTCTTAACGACGTTTACGAATCATATCTAAAGGTTTCACTGGCTCAGAAACTTTCATCTTGCAGATCATCATCGCATGAGGAGCTGCTTCGATTTCTTCACCATTTTCATCCCACAATTGTGTTAATGCTTCTTCGTGATGACGCATTCCTGGTCCGTAGAATTCGATATGGTCTCCAACTTTGAAGTTATTACGTTGTTGTACTGTTGCCATTTGAGTTTCTGGATCATACTCAAGTACTTGTCCAACGAAAGCATATTGAGGAATTTGACGGCGTGGGCCAAATAATTGTTCTTCTTCAGTTGGAATTTGGTAGTAGAAACCAGTTGCTAACTCACGTTGCGCTGCTTTCCATAACTCGTCAATCCATTCTTGTTTACATACATAGTTTTCTGGATCTTCGCAGTAAGAATCTACTGCTGCACGGTAAACGTTCGATACTGTTGAAACGTAGTGGATTGATTTCATACGACCTTCAATCTTCAAGCTATCTACACCTGCTTCGATTAAGTCTGGTAAGTTTTGAATCATTGCTAAGTCAACAGCACTCATCGAGAATTTCTCTTCGATTCCTTCTTCGCCAGCACCGACCATATTCTTTTCGCCGGCAAATGGCATATCGAATAGACCGTATTTCCAACGACAAGACTGCGCACATCCACCACGGTTGGCATCACGATGCACCATGTGGTTTGACAATACGCAACGTCCTGAATAAGAAATACACATTGCACCGTGGATAAACGCTTCGATTTCTACATCCACTTTCTTGCATTTCTTTGATTTCGTCCATTGACACCTCACGCGCTAACACGACACGCTCTAATCCTTCGTCTTTCCAGAAGTTTAGCGTTTCGTAGTTGGCTGCTGAAGATTGTGTTGATAAATGGATTGGTAATCCTGGCGCTTCTGAGGCACAAATATCCATTAAGGCCATGTCACTGATGATAGCTGCATCAATACCGATGTCACGAACAGTACGGAAGAATTCTCCCGCTCCTTTTTCGTCACCTTCGTGCGTAACCATGTTGGCTGCGATATATACTTTTGCGTTATGTGCATGGGCAAAATCAACGGCTTCTTTCATTTCTGCAAAGTCGAAGTTCCCTGCACGGCTACGAAGTCCATACGCTTCCCCACCAAGGAAAACCGCATCTGCTCCGTATAAAATAGCTGTTTTTAGTTTTTCAAGAGTACCCGCTGGAGCAAGTACTTCAGGTTTTTTCAATATTTTTCTTCCCATTTGACTCTCTCCTATTTCACATCTTCTGGATTTAATAAGTAAAATCCTGCTTCTAGGCCACGAACTTTTGGATGGTGTGCGCGCGCACTTGTAATTCAAGGCTAGCGCTCTTCTCAGGAGTCCATGTACCTGCTTCGATTTCATTACGAGCATTCACGAATAACTTCGCTACTTCCACGAAATCTTGACCCGGAGCTAATACTCCGTCTAATTTCCATTGTGGAATGCCCATTTCTGTTAATTCTAACAAATATGGAGCAAGAGACACGTCGTTATTCGCGAAAATATGCGTTCCGTTAATGTCTTCGTAGATTGAATAGTGAGAATCTTCATCGGCAGGTTCTGATACGAATAAACCGCGACGTTTTTCAACAGATTCTTTTTTCTCAATATAGTTAAAGTAGTTATTTAACAGTGGGCGTTTTGAATGATGGATACAAGTTGCTCCGTACACTAAAACTTCGATTGGAATTTCTACACCTGCTGCCAAAATTTTCATTTCTTCACGAGGAATTTCACGCGCAATCACCGCACCAACGGCACCACGTTTTCCCCAGAAGTTGATTTGACGACTACTTGTTACTAAAACCGCTGCATCATAACGGTAAGGAATTGAGTACTCAGGGTTCTTCATAATTTGAACCACACCTGGATCTCCTACCGCGATGTTATCGACACCGATTTCTTTTAAAAATTTCAAATACTCAGGTACAAGCGCAATTCCTTCATTATGGAAAATCGCGTTTACAGCAACGCTTGCTTTCTTTCCATATTGGTGCGCCAATTCCGTTAATTCTATTTGTTCCTCACGTGTAAACGACATTGGAAGGCGAAGTCCGAATTGGTCTTCCCCAAAATAAATCGTGTCCACGCCCGCTTCAAGCAAGTCTTTTGCTTGTTGGATGGATTCAACTGTTGCAATCAGCTCTATCATCCAAAGGCCCCCTTTGTTTCTATTAAATTTATACTCATCTAGAGTATCATAAAATGGCTCATTTTTCTAATGTTGTATAGAAAAATAAACAATCCACCCTGCCAAAAGTGGCGGATGGATTGCTGTTTCTTATTCGATTTCTAATTGAATGCCAAATCCTTCTGGCAAAGCAGTAAATACTGCAATCTCAGATGGAAGTAAGTGCCCGATGACGTTTTGTCGAACGTCTTGTGGCAACTCAACTTTAGCAATTTCGATTTCACCTTGATAACGACCATACTGGCTATTTGCTTGATTGATTTCTCCAACGATGCGGGTTGTCGTAGAAACCTCTCCGTTCAATAAAGCTGAACCACGAGTGCCGAGTACTCGGTACACAAAATCACTAGCATCGATACGGTCACGAAGAACTTTACCTGTTAATTCCACGGGTGCTTCTGCCTTTAGTGACACAAACCCTTCTTGGAATTCCTTCATGACTTTGAGTGGACTCGTTAATAAATGTATCTCCCACTAAAATCATATCCGTATGTGATGCAATTAATTCGCAAATCGCCAATCGCGTATCCAATGTACGATGCGTTTCCACTGTTGGTAAACCTTCATGAAGTGGCCCTCTTAAAGGCTCATCTCCTGGAATAAACGCCAGTACTTTTACGCCAAGCGCATGCAAATTTTGATTAATCGTGGTGAATTTTTCAAGCGAAATCCCTGAATATACTTTTGGATAATAATTATGACAAGCGATGATTTGACGGGCAAATCCGAGTCGTTCTAACACTTTATATTCACGGTGGGTAAACGTCGACGCATTCACAACAAGCGTAAACGCCTTTCCGCAACGTTCGATAAACGCTTCGTCCCCAAATTCGTCCAGACGTAAGTACGATAGCCCCGCATTTTTCAGAGCCGCAATATTTTCTTTGGTAAGATCTTTATGGGCGATGTCTGGAATTAAATCTACTTCATATGAGCGAGCAAGCTCCACAAGACGAGCCATATCCGAAATTTCTAACGGATGTTCTGGTAACTGAAAAGAAGTGAAAGCCACGGTTTGACGCGCGGCTTTCATTTCTTCTAATACTTGTGTAACGACTTGTTCACCAAGATTGATATAGATGGAGCGCCCAAAAGAAATGTTTGCTCTATTTGTTTCCATATACTTCGTTAATACGATCTTCATCTACACCGAAGAACCATGTGATAACAAATCCACCGATGTAAGCTCCAACCATTGCAGTTAAGAAGAGTGCTTGAGTTCCTGGTACCATGATTAAAGCACCGAAATAACCCAGAAACCCCTTGAGATACAGTACCTAAAGTGGAATAGAACTGCTAACATACCGCCGACACCAGATCCTAAGCAGGCTGTTAAGAATGGTTTACCTAAAGGAAGTGTTACAGCGTACATCATTGGTTCCCCAATACCCTAAGATACCAACTGGTAATGAGTCTCTTGTTAATTGTTTTTAAATTTTTTGTTCTTAGTCTTCAAGTATAATGCTAAACCTGCACCCACTTGTCCACCACCGGCCATCATTAAGATTGGTAATAGGTAGTTGATCCCTTGAGTTGGCCCTTCTGGATTGTTTAATAGAACGTGGATTGGAGTTAACGCTTGGTGTAAACCAACAGATACGATTGGTAAGAATCCAGCCGCTAAGATATATCCTCCGAAGATTCCTAATTGTTCATATACGAAGTTTAATACTGTGTAAATACCTTGAGTTAACGCAGCACCAGCAGGTTGGATGATTAATACTGATAAGAATGCACCAATGATTAATGTTAATAATGGTGTTAAGAATGTCTTCAACATTGATGGGATTACTTTATCAATAGCGCGTTCTAAGTAAGCCACTACAATCCCCATCATTAATGCAGCTAATAGACCACCAGCACCTGGGTTGAAAGGTTTATCCGTAAATGGCATTAACACTTGACCAGCATCTGTTTTTAAAAGAAGTGGCATTGTAGTAACACCAAGAGACATACTTCCTGCGATTGCCCCAAGAATAGGAGTTCCTTTGAACTCACGAGCGGCATTGTACCCTACATATAAAGGTAAGAAGGTAAATAGACCCCAACCCATTGTACGGATTGCTTGGTACCACCATTCAAAGTTATACGCATTTTGTGTAGATACGTTAATAACGTTTGAAATACCGTTGATTAAACCAGCAGCGATAATCCCTGGTAATAATGGCACGAAAATGTTAGCGATATGTTCCAAGAAGCGTTGAACTGGTCCATTGTGTTTTGCTTTATTTTCTTTTTTATTTTCTTTTGCTAAATCAGCTGCGTCTACTTCGTCTACGCTACCTAATTCAATTCCAGTTAATTCCGAAAATTCGCGACCAACTTCTGTCACTTTACCAGGTCCTAAAACGATTTGAACCCCTTGTTCACGTTCTACAACTCCTAATACTGAATCCACGTCTTTTAATCCAGCGACATCCACTTTAGATGTATCCGCTACAGTCAGACGTAAGCGAGTCATACATGTAGCATTGCTGACCACATTTTCCTTTTGTCCGACTTTATTTAAAATTTCATTTGCTACTTTCTTTGCATCCATTTTATTAAGCCTCCTTATTTTTCATTGCCTTTACGATATTCATTTGATTTTCCTGAAGCAGTCTTTCTGCTTCTTGTGCCGAAATATGATGTATTTGAGAGATAATAGCGACTTTTAAATCAAAATCATTTTCCTCAAGAACACGTCTTGCGTCTTCTGGAGAAAGATCGGTAATCTTCGCAAGAATATTGCTTGCTCGTTGTTTCAACTTTTGATTCGTTGGTTGAACATCGACCATATATCCTTTGAAGATTTTTCCTACTTGAATCATCGCAGTCGTCGTAATCATATTGAGAATGATTTTTTGAGCCGTCCCTGCTTTCATTCGCGTAGAGCCTGTAACCACTTCTGGGCCAGTAATCGCTTCGATACCAACTGAAGCAACTTGAGAGATTAAAGCGTTCGGAGAATTGGAAATCGCACCGGTGAAACATCCAAGCGTATTCGCATAGGCAAGGCCTGCTGCGACATAAGGCGTCCGTCCACTCGCGCTAATTCCGATGACTACATCCTCTTTGACAAGATTCAAGTCTCTCAACTGTGCTTCGGCTAAGGTTTCATCGTCTTCGGCGCCTTCTATAGCGTTACGAAGAGCATAATCTCCACCTGCAATAATTCCCACTACCATCTCCGGTGATACACCGAATGTTGGTGGGCATTCACTTGCGTCCAGAACACCAAGTCGACCAGAAGTCCCCGCGCCCAGATAAATCAATCGGCCTCCTTTCTCGAATGCTTGTACAACACCTGCTGTAACTTTCAATTTCTGGAATGCACTGTTCAATCGCATCGGTAATTTTTCTGTTTTCGTCATTCATATAACGTAAAATCTCACCAATCGACTGTGTTTCAATATCCTTACTTCTGTCATTGACTTGCTCTGTCATCAATTTTGAAATGTCATCCATTTTCTCCACCTCCTCTTAAAAATTCCACTAAAATTCATAATGAAATCGTTTTTCTTAAACTTATTATACAGCGTTGTAAATTTTATTTCAATACTGTATAATGAAATCGGAAACAATATTTCTCAAAAAGGTAGGGATTCCATGAAAAAGTTTTTAACAGCCACAGATAAAAAAATTGAAGAATTTATCGCCAAACACTCTGATGTCGTGCTTTCTTCGAGCATTCATGTATTAGCAGATGAAATTGGGGTTTCGTCTTCTTCTATTAGTAAATATATTAAAAAAATCGGGTTCCGTTCTTATTCTCGCTTCAAGGTGAATTTGGCGCAACAAAATTCACAATCCATCGACGAACAAATCGACAAGGATGACTCAATTAAAACAATTCAATCAAAATTAATTAAGACGGTTACTCGTTCCTATGAAATGACCGTTGAACTCATCGATGACGACACGCTAGATCATGTGATTGACTTACTCAAAAACGCAAATAAAATCTATACTTTTGGGGTTGGCGCTTCAGGACTAGTCTGCAGCGATATTTACTTTAAACTCAGCCGTATCGGTAAAAATATCGTGTATCACACTGACTCACATATTCAACTGGCAAGCCTTAGCAACGCTACAGAAAATGACTTAGTGATTGGTGTTAGCTACTCTGCGAACACAAGAGAAGTGATTGCCGCCTTTGATATCGCTAAGAAACGCGGGATTCCAACAGTATCCATTACCGCGCAAGGCAACGGCAATCTTGACGCCCTCAGCACGTATTGCCTCAAAGTTCCTCGCCATGAAAAATCGATTCGTTCTGCAGCCATTACCAGTCGTAATGACTCACTCTTCTTAGTCGATTTACTCTACTTAGGTCTTCTTCAAAAAGACGAAAGCCGTGAAAACGATATTCTAGAAAGCAGCTACAAATTGACGCATCAGTTGAGAAAAATAAAAAAATATAAAACACAAAAACTCGAAACGAAATCCGCTTCGAGTTTTTTTGTGTTCTATAGTTTACTCCGCTAAAAAAATGCTAATAACTCTTTGGAGAATTCTTCAGCATATTGGAAAAATTGATCCGTGACCTGCATTTGGATAAATAATCAATTTGCTTCCTGCAATTTTCTCGTGCATTTCATAAGAATTTGCAGTTGGTACTTGTAAGTCATTATCCCCATTCACAATTAATGTAGGTTGCGTAATAAATTCAAGAGCATCTTGCGCATCTTTCCCCCAACGTTTAATCGCTTTTAATTGTGTAAGGAACCCTGGCATATTCATTTCCTTATCAGAATCTTCTTTTTTACGCATTCCCATACGGCTAAGAACCTTCGCAGCTTCTACACCGCCTTGTTCGTCATGGTTATAGAAAATATAACGTTTTGGATCCACACGATGTAACGCGCCTTTGAACATAAATCTAAATGTTTTCCCAGTCACTTTATCCATTTCTACGCCACCACGAGGCCCTGTTCCTGCAAGAATGAGTCGATTTACAAGATTTCCCTCTAAACGAACAATCTCTTGTGCAATCATTCCACCCATAGATAATCCTAATAGATTAACTTTTGTCGTACCCTAATGCTTTGATAATTTCAACCGTTTGAGCTGCCATCCCCGGAATCGTATCCGCTACTTTTGCCCTTGACTCGCTCCCACTCCTGGTAAATCCATGACAATCACATGGTGCTCTTGTGCAATAAGATCTAATAATTTTGGGTCCCAATTATCTAACACGGCAGCTAAGTGAACAAGCATCACTAATGGCATTTCTGACTTTCCTTTACTCAATTCACGGTACGCAATTTGATTACCCCCTACCGTAATATACTGATTTGCTGTTGTAATATAAGACATTTTATTTTCCTCTTTTAAAATTTTAATACTGTTTTACCGCGTGAACGACCATTTGCTACTTTATCTAGTGCTGCATTTACTTCGTCGAATGTAAATACGGTATCAATCGATGGTTTAATTTCTAGTTTTGTAAAGATATCTGCGACTTCTTGCAATTGCGCTCCATTACTACGAACGAAAATGAAATGATAATGAACACCGTATTTTTGAGCCATCTTATCAAATTTTCGACCTGCCAATCCGAATAAGAATTGTTTCCATTTTGGTAGATTCATTTCTTTAGCAAAGTCACCATTTGGCATCGCTCTTAAAGATACTAAATGCCCACCTTTTTTCATAATCGACATTTGTTTTTCGGTTTCTACGCCGCCAAGAGTATCTAAGACGTAATCGACATCACTAACGGTTTGTGTATAATCTTCTGTCTTGTAATCGATGAATCGATCTGCTCCAATGGATAGAACGCGTTCTTTATTCGATACATCCCCATTTGTAATAACAGTGAGCCCTTTTGCTTTTGCGATTGGAATTGCCATTCCTCCGACTCCACCAGTGCCACCAGAGATAAAGATTGTTTTGCCAGCTTCTGCCCCCATTAATTCTAATGCTTGCATAATCGTTAAAGCCGTTAACGGTACAGCGGCAGCCTCTTCATCTGATAAATATTCTGGAACAAATGCCAACGCGTCGCTATCAACCGCTACATATTCAGCAAACGCTCCAATGGCATCCAATGGAAGTCTACCGAATACGCGGTCACCATTCTTGAACGCTGTTACTTCGCTTCCTACTTCTTCGACGATTCCGACAACTTCATTTCCAGCTGTTTGAGGTAATGAATACGGAACAATTAATTTAACCTCTCCTCGAGAAATCATATTATCTAACGGATTTGACCCCTGCTGTTTTTGACTTTTTACTAATACTTGATTTTTTTAGAAATCGTTGGTTTTCTCAATAGTCTGTAATATTTAAAATAAGATTATTTTTTGTTATAGATTGTGTGTTGTGCTGCTTTCATGTTGATTTTCCTTTCTTTGTTGTATCACCTATTGATACATGTTGGTTAAAATTTTACTGACTTGTTGCCAAGTCAGTTTACTTTTTGCTAGCGACATCATAAAGATTATCGATCACATCTTGTAATGTTTTTGATTGTAACTCTTGTTCTAAATGAGCCTCCACGCTTGAAAAAATTGGAGAAATTGCTGCTCCAATATGATTTCCAACTGGACAATTTAGATTCGTATTTTGATGAATTGGGAATAATGTTATTCCCTCTACCTCTTGAGTGGCAAAATAGATTTCTAATAGATTCATTTCTTTTGGCGATTTCGTAAGCTCATACCCTGATTTCCCTTGTTGCGAGCGAATAATCTCAGCTTTTTTCAATAGAGCGATAACTTTACGAATATAACTTGGGTTCGTTCCAACACTCTCGGCTAGCGCTTGTGAACTGAGAATATCGCGACTTTCACTAATCATAGCCAGAAATATGTAAAGCTACTGAGAATTTAGTATCCAATTATTTGAACCTCCATTTCGTCTTGTATCTGATACAAGAACAAGTTTAACACGTTTATTTTTTAAAAAAACAAACTTTTTATTTCACTTCTTAAAAAAATAAAAGCCCTAAAAACAAAACTTACTTGCTTTAAGGCTCTATTTAATAAGATTTCTAATATATTGAATTTGGTCTTCATTACATTGTTGACCCACTTTATTTTTCAGATTCAAATGGAATACATGTCCTTGAGGTTTCTTTTTCTCTCCATATTCCTTAAAGACGACTTCCACACTCTTCTTCTCCAACACTTCCTTCAAGCGGTACGAATGCTTTCGTAGGAAGTCTCCATTACTCGTTGTTAGATGGACTGGCGGAAACCCTGAAGTAATATACTGCGCCGGGCTCATTTGTTTCACTGCTTCAACGGTTGGTTTCTCTCCTAGTAAATCCGTAAGAAACGGCGTCAACGCGCGTCCTTGTTTCTTCCATTCCACTTCCATATCAAATACGCCACAGTTTAACAGCAAGCCTTTTGGAATAAATCTTTCATCTACTTTAATCCCAGGAAAACTGTTCGCATAAGCTTCGTTCAACTGAACAGCCGTATACGCCGTCGCTAAATGCGCTCCTGCAGAATCCCCCACAAAGAACAGATTCGAGATATCCAAGCCGTATTCTTCTGCGTGGTCTACAACCCACTCTACCATAGCCCCGACATCTTCTAAAGGAGCTGGAAAAGTGTGCTTTGGCGCAAGTCGGTAGCTAGCATTCACTACCGCAAATCCTTGAGTAGCTAAATACATACAATACGGAGCGTATACCTTCTTATCCCCGTAAACCCAAGCACCGCCGTGAATATTAAGCAACACTGGCAATTTGCCTTCCGCATCTTTTGGACGATAGAGATCCAGCAGATGCCACTTGTCGCAGGATCCGTAAGATACATTTTCAATAGCCTCCACATTCGTCGGCGGAACCCAACCCAAGTCTCGTTTTAAGTCCCCAATCGTAAATAACGTACGGACAATATGACTCGTAAGTGACATTGCTAAACCTCCTTTCCTGTTAAAGCTACTCATTTCTTTCTAAAAATGGTGTTACTAATTCCATCCACTCCACGGGAAGATAAGTGGATAAATATCCGTGATTATATCCCTTTGCTTCATACAAACGTACAATTAGGATGCATTTGTTGAAATAGTTTTGCCGATTCCTTCACGCACTTCATTTCCTTTTTCTCCATAAATATAGAGAACCTCTGCTGAACTATCTGAAATCGCTGGTTTCAATTGATAACTGGCCATATAGGTGTTATAAATCGTTACTAATGTTTTCATCGGCAATCTTGGCATATCCTCCAAATAGTAGCTTTTCTAATTCTTCTGGATAAGCCATCTTAGGATACATCTTTTCTCATGAGTTTTAATTGCATTTTACATGCAGCCTTACCGAACATCAACTTCCCAAAACCTTTTACAAACAAGATACTCATTTTTCGCTAGTTTAGGTTGTGGAATGCAGAGGCTTCCATCAATAATGGCTTTGTCAGCTATATGAGCATCTAACGAAAGTAACTCCATAACAATTTGTCCGCCAAGAGAGACTCCACCTAGAGCAAATACATGTCCATCACATTGGTCTTTTATATACTCCAAAATCTCCTGTGCAGATTGCTCCGTGGATACATACTCCTTTTGGAACTCTTCTCCGTGTCCATCTAAAACTGGTAAAATCACATGGTATTTATCTGACAGAAGACGCGCTTGTCTCAAATAATTCCACCACGAATTCCCTCCACCATGAATCAATATGATATGAGGATTATGATTATCTCCAATTTCATGAAATCTCATCAAAAAGCTCCCTTTCCACTACCATTTCTTTTACTATTGTACCCCAGGCGTTCAAAAAACACATCATGATTCTTTTCAACAAAAGTTTTTCTAGATTTCATAGTGTATATCTCTGGATTAGGATAGTAGCACTTCGCGACCTCCCCATTAGTACACTTAATAATCCAATTTCATACAGTTTTTTTGCACAAGGAATTTTGTATTTTCTTGCGATGGCTATTAAATACGTTTTAGATTCTAAAAACTCTTAAACTACCTTTTCTTTAAATTCATTTGTATAAGCGTTAAATCCATCTCGGTCTTCAAATGCAGAAGGCCCATGTGTTTTATAATTCAAAAAATACATATTAAATCTTGCTGGTGCCGTTCTTAAACATATTCACTACGCAACTCACGAAAAAGACACACTATATAAAAACAATTATATTGTGGTAGGTTTTTTGGCCAACTTAAAAATGCCCCTCTAAAGTAGTTTACCTTTTAGTATCTACTTTAGAGGGAGCATATCAGATTAAGCAACAATTAGTTGCTTAATCCCTGTCTAAAACTCTTCATCAACACTATTTGATAAAGAACCTTTTAATTGATGCTTATTTTGCTGAAGATAAAATTTCTTCTATCGTAGTTTCTCTCTCTTGGACTAAATCGTAAAAGCCCACATGAACACCCTCTTCATATAGCCAACATAAATCTGTCCCATATGGCGCTTCGAAAATCTCTAGCATCACTGGAGCAATCTCATAAATGGAATCAGCTCCTAGAACTTTGAAATTGGCTGCATCTGAAAGATATTCTTCATCATCTTCAATGGATAAAAGATTCCATCCATTCAATGGTGGGGTTATAGATTGATCACGAAAAGTATATCGAATTGGCTTGCCCTCAAGAATATTATTCGAAACAATAAAACCACCAAAATCACTATTATTAATCATTGTACTCCTCCATTCAATTAGGGATTAACAACATTGATGTAAAAAAACAAGTTAATTAACCTCTTAATTTGCCGTTTTGGCCAAGGTTTTCTGCTTTAATTTCTTGAATAATGATGTGAATGTGTTCTGTTGGCGCACCAGTGTGTTTAGAAACCACTTCTGTCACTTCTTTGACAAGGGCTTCTTTTTGTTCACGGCTTCTTCCTTCGATCATTTCAACATGAATAAATGGCATGGTTGTGCCTCCCTTCGATTCTAACTAGTTTATATAGTTGTTCTTTGGTTTTATTTTACTCCTAAATGGGTAGGAATGCTAGGTGGGGTGCTGAAAAGGACTCACACCCTGTGGAGTTGAACTCGGGCTCACAGGACTGCAAAACTTCGCACTGTGAAGTTTTGCTTCCTAGAATAGCCGCATAAGTCACTTGCGCTCGGGTGCATCGCCATATTTATACGCAACCGCTTCGACGCAGTGGTTTATTGACATTCTTTTCATCACTCATGATTCAAGAATGTCTAATAAACTTTGCGAGAAATCATTCACAGTGTGAAAGATTTGGAATTCAATAAAAGCAGAATGACTTCACACTGTGAAATCATTCTTGGCTTCTGTCTTTCTGCCTCACATCCTGTTTTAGTCGGGTTCGGCTTCGCAGAAATGGCGTGCGTTTCCCCAAACGTACGCACGACTCGTACCGACTCCTTTGCGTCGTTCGGGTCCAACGTTCCATTTCTGAGCGCGAAGCCTCACACCCTGTATTTTTCTATTAAGGTTTTCATGGTTTTGTTTGAAAAGAGCACGGTTAGGATGACGGTATTCAATGGGAGCGAGATCATATTTTTCAGGATTCGCAGTGGCATGAAGGCTGCGAAGGCTTTCCCTGTCATCATATACACCCAGATTGAATTCAAACCGAGGTTACAAAAGAGGGTGACGAGTAATACTGCGAGTCCGATTTGTTCCCATCTGAGTGGTCTCTTATATAAGAAGTATCCGTAGATGAGTCCTCCGACAAGGGCTGTGAGTGTGTACCCAAGGAAGAATTGTCCACTCTCCCCACGGAAGAAGTTCCCGAGGATATCGACTAGGATTCCCACAAGTGCCGCACGCCACGGCCCAAGCATCTCCCCCTGCAATGGCTGCCCCGATAAACCCGAAGCCGATTTGTACGTAGAGGCCGAATTTAATCGCCGGCAACATTTCCATGACAAGACGAATGGCTAAGACCATCGCCATCACTGTAATATCCAGTGTTCTTTTTCGATTGTATTTCTTTGTATTTTCCATATTAGCATCTCCTTTAATTGTAAAGAGTTGCTCCATTTAACTACTTCTATTTCTAGTGTTGTGTAAATGCAGCGAATGCGACTAAATTACCGCAATGTTTCCATTTTCGTCCCAGTGGCAACATTCCATCCTCCGGGCACTTAACGCAATAAAGTCTACTCTGATTTTTAGGTTCTAGAAAATTTAGTTCCTACTTTCCATGAATCTCCTTTCTTACTCTTGGTTAGAATACCTGTCCTTTCTTGGGACGTCAAGCAAACTATATTTTTTTATGCTTTTTGAAGGGGCCAAACCTGAATGAAAACTTGCTTCCAATAATTTTTCATAACTGTTATTAAATATTTCACTTAAATTTTTATATAATGTTTAAGATTGATACCGTTTTTCGCAAATGTGTATAATATTATTAACTCTCTTTAGAAATAGAAAGGTTAGACAATGAGCAATGAACGTTATTTAATGATGGAATCCGATATTAAGAACTTATCGTTTCAATTGGAATCCATCACAAAATCTAAATATGACAGCGACTGGCATAGCACGCTCCATACGCATCCCTTTACAGAATTATTTTACGTTGTCGATGGAAAAGGCGAATTTAATATTCAAGGGCAACGTTTTCCTGTAAAAGCAAACGACTTTGTCATTATCAATCCGCAAGTAGAACATACCGAATTATCTTCTCCGGATGAACCGCTGGAATATATCGTGTTGGGAATTCGAGGGCTCTCCTTCTCGAACTTAACGCCAGTCTCAGAAGGTGGACATCCATTTTCATTCTTCAACTTGCGAGATGAGCAAAAAGACATCTTGCGTTATTTGAATGCGATGGTGCAAGAAGCCACTTCTCAACAGATGAGCTATGAATTAGTGTGCCACAATTTATTAGAAATCTTATTAATCAAAATCTTGCGTCACCAACACTTCGATCTTGAAGTCGGCAAGCAAAGCAAGGCGACAAAGGATATTTCATTTATCAAACACTACTTAGAAACGTACTATCACGAAAGCATCCAACTAGAAGACCTCGCTTCCATGACGCACTTAAGCCGATTCTATATTTCTCACAGCTTTAAGAAAGAAATTGGCATGTCTCCGATGGAATATCTCATTGACATTCGTATTAAAGAGAGTAAAATCTTACTACGAACAACCAATTACTCGATTTCGCAGGTGGCGGATATTGTTGGATTCACCACTCCAACGTATTTCTCAAAACAATTCCGTAAGAGCACGGGAATTTCGCCAACGGATTATAGAGAACAATTCCAAGGAGTTAAACCATGATTAGACAACCAAAGCGCGATGAGAGACGACAAATCATCCCGCTAATAGAACTGATTATGCAAGATATGGAACTGCCGATTCTGGAACATACGAGCCCGGAAATGCTCTACGCGATGCTAGAAGAAGCCATGCTCGACGACCAGTTTCGCTACGGGCTAAAGAACACGCTCGTCTATATTCATGAAGGCAAAGTTGCTGGGGCCATCTTTGGCTACCACGGACACTTAGAAGACGCGATTGACGACCCGTTCCACCGATTGTACGAAGATTACAATATCGAGCATCAAATCCCGCTCTACGAGGACAAGGAGACGATGCCAGGCGAATGGTACATCGATATTTTAGCGGTCTATCCCGAATATCGTCGTCATGGAATCGGTCGTAAATTATTGGTCGAAGTAGAAAACTTAGCGTGCCAACAAGGGGCCACAAAAATCGCTCTCAACTGCGAAAAGGACAATACGAAGGCCTACAAATTATACGAAAAACTAGGCTACACGCCTGAAAGTGAACGTGTACTGAGCGGTCATCCGTACTACCATATGACAAAAGCCTTATAAAAAATCCCTCTTCGGACTAAACTCGTTCAAAGAGAGTTTTTATAAAATGTAACTTATATGTTACATTTTGCTTTTTAAAACGAAAAGAGACTCGAAATTTCGAGTCTCTTATTTTTGCTTCTATAATTATTTTTACATAGGCTTGACGAAGGTTAATCGTACGTCCGAATGGAAGTACTTCGAATCCGTCTACGTTTTCAGCAAGTAAGTAGCTTTGGCTTGCTTGGTAGATTGGAGCGACAACCGCATCATCCATCACGATTTTTTCTGCCGCAATCATTTGTTTATAACGTTCTTCTGGCTTCGTAGCGTATGTTGTTTTCACTTCAGTAACGGCTTTATCGTAGGCTTCGCTTGAGTAGTTTGCGAAGTTGATTCCGCCACCTGTTACGTATTGTTCTAAGAAGTTCACTGGGTCTTGATAGTCAGGTGCCCATGTTCCGAAGAAGAAATCGAAATCATCTGCACGTTGTAATTCAAGACGGTTTTTCAATGGAACTGATTTAATGTTCAATGTAACGCCTGGTAAGTTCTTTTGGATTTGCGCTTGTAAATATTCGCCGACCACTTTCGCACTACCTGCATCTGACGTTAATAATGTCACTTCAATTGTGTCCATGCCTAACTCTTGTTTCGCAAGAGCTAATTCTTTTTGAGCCTCTTCTACATTGTAGCTGAGTAAGTCACCGCGGTCTTCCACGTAATCTTTACCAGTTTCTGGATTTTCAGCAAATCCTTTTGGAACAAGACCATTTGAAACGATTGAGCCATCTTTTAATACGTTGTTAACAAGAGCTGCTTTATCGTAAGCCATCGCGATTGCACGACGGAAGTGTTTGTTTCCTGTGATTTTACGTTCAACGTTGAAACTCATGTATCCCATTGTTGCTTTTGGAATTGAGTGGTAAGTAGGTTGCCCTTTGTATTGATCCACGAATTGTTCGCTGATTGTTGTGTATTGGACTTGTTTTCCGTCAAATAATTGAACAGAAGTCGCTACTTCTTTTGATACATTCACTGTTACATTTTGTAATTGAACGTTTGCTGCATCCCAGTAGCCTTCGTTCTTCACAAGTTTCCAAGATAGCTCAGAACCTGTCCAACCTTCTAATTTGAAAGGTCCGTTTGTCACGATTGAATCTGCTGAAGAGCCGTATCCATCGCCTTTTTCTTTTGCCACTTTTTCAGATTGTGGTAAGAAACGTGACCCTGTTAATAATTTTGGTAAATATGGTGCAGGATTTTCAAGCGTGATTTCTAATGTTTTATCATCAATCGCTTTAACCCCTAATTCTTCTGTAGATAATTCCCCTGAACGAATTTTCTTCGCGTTTTTGAACACATCAGCTGATTGTGCTACGTGTCCTTCTTTAGGGTCTACTAATTTACGGTAAGTAAAAACGAAGTCGCCCGCTGTTACAGGAGTTCCGTCAGACCATTTTGCATCACGTAATTTGAACGTATATACAAGGCCGTCCGCGCTCACAGTTGGCTCCTCTGCTGCCATTCCTAATTCAACTTTATTGTCTTTAGCGACACGGTATAATCCTTCGAAAATTTGTCCTAACATATCTGAGCTCGGAACATCATCGTAGTCCGCGCTATCTAATGTTGCTAATTCTCCAAATGTTGTAATCGTTAAACTTTGTTGATTACTTGATGTCGATGTTGAATTGCCACCACATGCAGCCAAACCTAACGAAATAAGTAGTGTCGTCATTAATAATTTGGTTGATTTTTTCATAACAATTCTCCTTTATTGGTTAATCCATCGCCTTTGCGATAGGTCCATCATAGCATGGATACCCAAACCACCAAAATTTAATGCCTACACCAGGATGTGAGAAAAGGCGTTCATAGGCGATGACGGTTCGCAGGTTAGACGCAAGGGACTGCTTGCAGTCGTGCGGACTAACCTCGAAAGGCTTGAGCCTATGCCTTTTCGAACTCAACTACCAGGATACGAGGCAGAAAGACAGAAGCTAAGAATGAGTTCACAGTGTGAAGTCATTCTGCTTCGTAGTCTTTCGTCCGCAAAGTTTATTAGACTTTCTTAAATCACGAGTGATGAAAAGAAAGTCAATAAACCACTGCGAAGAACGCTCAGGACTGAACCACTGGACCGGAGTAACGCAAGGGACTTGGAACAAGTCGTGCGGATACTACGGGAAGTGGACGTCAGTCCTGTGAGCCCGAGTTCAACTACTAGGATGTGAGGCAGAAAGTCAATAAACCACTGCGTCTAAATATTTGCACATTCCCCTGGAATATCTCCCCTTGCCTTTCCCGCCCATCTCCATTACCATAGAACTAACAAGAAAAAGGAGTTTTTCATATGCACAAGAATCGTGTTCGTGGTTATAATAAACGTTTTTATCCCGGGGTGGCCTTAATCGTGGCGGCTATGCTTTGCCTTGTTTTTGCATTAACAAGACTAAACGTTCCATTATTACAACTGCAAAATAAATATTTTAACCTCAATGATATCGTAAAAAATGAAGATTCCATCTTAAAGGTGAACGGTATCGACAAGCACTCCGTCCAAAACTCGGACTTTGGAAAATGGTCGCTTTATATCGTCTCTTATTTAGAAAAAGATTCTAATGGAAACGAAACGACACAATACATCGGGTTAGAATTAGATGAAGAGACCGCCAAACAATTAATCGATAAGAAAAATACCTTAAGAGATCATCCTGAAAAAATTGCGGGTACCTTTGTTGAGCCAGATATTAATGATAAGAAAGTGATGGACTATGGCCTTCGTACACAAGATGCGATGAAAAAATACATCAAATTTCCAAAGTCAAGACGCTATCAAAACTATGTATCGATTAAACCAGGAAAGGAAACACAAAAACTCTTCCTAATCATCTCTCTCCTCCTCTTCATTCCAGGACTAGTACTCGTGTATTTAGCGGAAAAATATCATAAATTTGCGACGTACTACAATAGTCTATTTGCTGGATATAAGAACACAGAAGCGTTAGTGGAAAGTCATCCAGAGTTGAAAGGCAAACGTTTATCCACATTATTAAATAAATCCGATTATATCGATGATACCTTAGGAGTGTACATCTATAAAAACTTCTTCTGTTCTACTGTAAAAGGATTAGAGATTTATGACTTAAACAAAACAAAGAGTGTACACCACTTTGAAAAAACATTTTACCCTGAAGAAGGTGGCAGCTTCATGAAGTCGTACCTTGTATTTTCAACCAGTGATCCAGATGCTGCGGTTCGCAGTACGAAGATTCAAATTAAAAACATCGGCGAAGAAACCGATGCACATCTACAGCCATTCTTTGACAAATTGCGTCAAGATTTCCCAACGATTGAGATTGAGGCTAAAAAAGAAAGTAAGAGATAAGGAGTCCATTAGGATTCCTTATTTTTTTCAACACGACATTATCATATATGATAATTACCATATATGATAATTTCAGTATTCGAATAAAGTCACTTGCAAAATGCTATTTTCTAGAGTATTATAGCTGTATTATATATATATTATCGAAAAGAGGTTTATATCATATGACAGAAAATCGTAATCACGGCTTTAGAATTCGTTTTTACTTCGGACTTATTTTAATTATTGCCGCTTGCGTCATCGGATTTTTCAATTTCCAAAAACCAGACGCTAAGAAAATCTATGAAGAAGGAAAAGCCCTTAGCTTCTCAACAAGCAATGACGATAAAGAATCAGCTCTAAAAATTACTGATATCTCAAGAGAGCCTGTTATCACCGTAGATGACGGAAAATCCTATATCTACATTGTTGAATTCGAAAAAGAAGGGACTTCAAAAGGCAAAGAACCTGGTTATATTGGTCTTGAATTAACAAAAGAAGAAGCTGCGAAATTAGTCGCAAAAGCTGATACAATGCAAGACAATCCAGAATATGTTTACGGAACAATCATTTATCCTTACCGTAATAAACATGCGATTCAAAAGTACAGTGACTTAATTACTCAAGCATTCCATAACTATAACCTTCTACAATCTAACCCTGAAACAACCTTCTACTTCTCTCAAACAGAAGCTAGCTCTGCAAAACGTGGCGGATTAATCGTTGCGGCAGGACTTACAGTGATTGGTCTTGTATTTATTGGTTTAGCATTCTTGAAACGTAAAAAAGTTGGTGCGGCTTACGACGAAATGTACGCTGCTTACCCAGAATTACGTGGCAACTTAGATTTACTACGTACAAACGCTACTTATGCGGATGATGAAACGTTTGTATACATCTACAAGAACCACTTTTTCACTACTTGGAGCGGGTTAGAAGTATACGACTTAACAAAAGCAAAACGCGTTTACCACTATCAGTTATCACACAAGAGATATGGAATCACAACGAACATCGAATCATTCCTAATCTTCTTATCAGACGACAGATCATACAAAGGTAAGAAGAAGAAAATTGAAATTAAGAACATCGGTGAAGAAACAGATGACTTCTTACAACCATTCTTCCGTGCAGTTGCCCAAGAATTCCCTGACACAGCAGTAGGATATGAAAAAAATAGACCGTTCTAGTTAAGGATGTGAGGGCGAACGCTCAGGACTGAAACACTGGACCGGAGTAACGCAAGGGACTTGGAACAAGTCGTGCGGATACTACGGGAAGCAAAACTTCACAGTGCGAAGTTTTGCAGTCCTGTGAGCCCGAGCTCAACTAGGCAGAAAGACAGAAGACAATAAACCCCTGCGCTGATGTGGAAACTATAAAGGACTCGCAGTGCGAGTCCTATTTTTTTATTGCATTTCTAGTGAAAAATCAACTTGCAAAAAAATCGTTATCTAGAGTACTGTTAATTGAAACAATATTATTACAAAGGAGTTTTTTTATTTTATGACAGAAAATCGTAACCACGGTTTTTAATATCCGTTTTTATTTCGGGATTATTTTGATTATCGCGGCGTGTGTTGTTGCATTTCTCAACTTCCAAAAACCAGATGCGAAAAAAACAATATGAAGAAGGCGCTAGACTGCAATTTACAAGTAGTGCAGATGGTAAAAGAAACGGCCTTAAAAAGTAACAGATATTTCAACTAATCCTGTCATCGTCCTAGATGGAGGGAAATCATACGTCTATCTTGTTGAATTTCAAAAAGATGATAACCCAGCGAATCCTAAATACGGTATTGTTGGTGTCGAAATGACAAAAGAAGAAGCTGATAAATTAATTGCAAAAGCTGACTCATTGAATGACAATCCAGAGTATATTTACGGGACTATTCTTTCTGATACAAACAAGTCAGCCATCAGAGAATATAGCGACAAAATTACAAAAGTGTTTAAAGATAACAACCTGCTTTCTGCAGAGGCTGAAACATACTACTACTTTTCTCTAACAGAAAATAGTTCTGCGAAAAAAGGTGGATTAATGGTTGCGGCAGGTCTTACGCTTGCAGGTCTTGTATTTATCGGTTTAGCGTTCTGGAAACGTAAAAAAGTTGGTGCGGCTTACGATGAAATTTACGCTGCTTACCCAGAATTACGTGGCAACTTGGATTTATTAAAGACAAATGCAACTTATGTCGACGATGAAATGTTTGTATACATCTACAAGAACCACTTCTTCACTACTTGGAGCGGATTAGAAGTATACGACATTACAAAAGCAAATCGCGTTTACCACTATCAAGTAACACACAAGAAATATGGAGTGACAACAAATATTGACTCATTCCTCATCTTCTTATCAGATGACAAATCATACCGTGGTAAGAAAACGAAGATTGCTATCCATAATATTGGGGAAGAAACCGATAACTTCTTACAACCATTCTTCCACACTGTAGCCGAAGAATTCCCTAACGTGGCCGTAGGGTATGAAAATAATCGACCATTTTAAAAACAGGATGTGAGAGAAAGCGGTAAGAGGCGATGACGGTTCGCAGTTTAGCCGTAAACGGTCTGAAAGACCGTGCGGACTAAACTCGAAAGGCTTGAGCCTCTGCTTTTTCGAACTCAACTACAGGATATGAGCCCGAGCTCAACTACACAAAAACCAACCCATCAAATGGCACTGACCCCCGTAAATGAGAATTAAATAAAAACACCTCCAAGTTGGATTTGATACAATATTATCAAATGCTCATGGAGGTGTATTTTTATGGCAAAAAAACGTGTGGCTTATTCTGTCGATACAAAGAATAAAGCCGTAGAAATGAAATTACAGGGATATACTACAAAACAAGTGATGCAGGAGTTAAACATTAAAAATGAAACTCAAGTAAAAACATGGTTTAGATGGTATAAAAATGGAGAAACTCATCGTTTCCACCAACAGGTGGGGAAACAATATTCCTATAATAAAGGAATAGCTGAACTTTCAGAAATCGATCAATTAAAATTAGAATTACAAAGAAAAGAAGTTGAATTAGAAATATTAAAAAAATACAAGGAATTGGAAAGGAAGTGTCGCCTCAAGCAGTTGTAAAAGTTAGTGGAAGAATTGAAATGTAAATATACAGTTCATTTAATCTGTTTTTTTGCCTTAATGTACCCATATCTACTTACTACCGATGGAAAAAGAAAGACTTTTTCTCCAACCGTTATCGAGAAAACTATTGGTAAAATTTGTAAGAAAAAAACAAATTTATTTATGGGTACAGAAAGATTAAGTATTTGATTCAGAAGGAATTAAATCAGATTATTAACCATAAGGTTGTGCAGCGGATTATGCAGAAAAATGGTTGGAATTGTGCCGTGAAACCGAAAAAAGCTATCAAAATAGGTAAACCTTTCTCAATCACTGGCAATGCTCTGAATAGGGATTTTACAGCGGACAAACCTATGCAAAAGTTGACTACTGATATCACATATTTACCTTTCGGTCCTAAACGATTATATTTATCTTCCATTATGGATTTACATAATGGAGAAATCCTTGCGTATACAATTGGTTCAAAACAAGATACTAAGTTTGTATTGGATACTTTAAATCAAATTGACTTACCTAAGGATGTTCTACTACATAGTGATCAAGGCCGCGTTTATACTTCCGCTGAATACTACAATCTATGTAAAGAAAAAGGCATTATCCGCAGTATGTCCCGTAAGGGGACTCCCGCAGATAATGCGCCAATCGAAAGCTTCCATTCTTCGCTAAAGTGCGAAGCTTTCTACATAAAAGATGAAGTAATAACTTCATCTTCTATTGTAATTCAAATTGTAGAAAATTACATCAAATATTATAATGAAAAATAGAATCCAACAAAAATTGGACTACCTGTCTCCGGTTGAATACTGGAGACGGTAGCCCTAGGGATGTTTTTTATTAAATTCTCACTTTTTGGGGTCAGTTTTTTTGCGCAATCCAAATCAATTCTGTCTACTAAATTAAAAAAAATTAACTTTGCAGTTCAAAGATATTTGTGATATATTATATCTATCATACAACCTATATTAAAGGAGAATAATCATGACTGAAAAACGTAATACTAAAGCCTTTGTCGGCCTCATTATTGCTGGAGCTCTTTCACTTATCGTATCTCTTGGAGCGTTATGCTTCTTCCGCTTCTATGAAACAGCTGATAACATGTACAAAAAGGGAAATGTTTTTGGCGAAGTTAGAATGGAAGATGCAGCGAATACTGCTGTTAAAATCACTGGTTATTCAAAAAATCCCATTGCACAAATCGATGGTGGAACTGAATTGTATTTAATCGAGTTTTCTAAAACCGATAAAGATGACTATGGTTATGCAAGTATCGAAGTTAAAAAAGGTGATCCATTAATCCAAAAATTAGCATCTGTCGACGACCTTTTAGAAAACCCTGTTATCGTTGCTGCAACAATTCGTAGATCTGGTGCAAGTGGCGCCGTCCGTAACTACACTTCTGAATTTAAAGATACTATTAGCGAAAACGAAACTATTTCAAAACTAGCTGAAACTGAGTACTATGCATCTGTATACGAATTTCAAAAAAATGAATTAGTTGCAAATATCATCGCTGGTGTAGCAGGTGTTATTGCTCTTGTATTCTTCTACAGTGCTTTCGCAACACGTAAAGGGGAAGACAAAGCGTATAACGAATTATACAGTGCTTATCCAGAATTAAACTATTCAATGGATACAGTATTAGATAATGCAACTTATGTCGATAATCAATTAGGAATCGTTTTATACAAACACCACCTACTTGCGACATACAAGAATTTCCAAGTATACGACTTAACAAAAGCTGAACGAATTTACCACTACGTTTACACTCAAAAATCATACGGAATGACTGTTAGCCGTACTTCTCAATTAATCGTTCTAACTAACGACAAATCATACCGTAGAAAGAAAACTTCTCTACTCATTAAAAACGTTGGGGACGAAACAGATGACTTACTACAACCATTCTTCTACGCAGTAAGCCAAGAATTCCCAGACATCCTATTAGGATACGAAAATAAAAGTAAAAGACCTTTTTAGGATACGAGACCGAGCGCTCAGAAATGGAACGTTGGACTGGAACACCGGAAGGAACGTGTAACGTTCTGCAGATGTTTCAGGAAACGCACGCCATTTCTGCAATGGCGAACTCAACTACACAGGATGTGAGACATCCAACCTAAAAAGATAAATAAACCAAAATAGAACCGCCATAAATGGCGGTTCTATTTCTTTACAGTATTCATTTTTGATTAATCAACATATACAGTTTTTGAACGGTTTAGGTATGCGTAAGCTAACCCAATAATGATACCTCCACCAATCCAGTTACCAGCAAAAGCTACTAACCAGTGACGAATCATATTGAACCAGTTCATGAAGTCTAATGAACTTCCTACTGATGTGAATTTCACGATTGAGAATGAAGCGAAGTTTGCAACCACGTGCTCGTTTCCTAAGTATACGAACATGAAAATTGCTGAGATAACAATCCACATTTTTGCAACATCACTCTTAATGAGTAAGAATGATAAGATAGCTACGTTTACGAAGACGTTCGCTACAATGGCTTCAAGTAATACTGACTCATTACCGCGAGCTAGTTTACCTTCAACCACTTTCGCGATGAATTGACCTGCTTCTAATCCGCTGAACGCTGAAGTGTGGGCGAACACCGCACCCGCAATCATTGCACCGATGAGGTTGAATACACCACAGTAGAATAGAATCGTTAATGCTTAGACCATGTAATATGTTTGCGGTAAGCTCCTGCTGTTAAATACATCATGTTTGATGTTGCAAGTTCCGCGTTTAAAAATAGAATGTATACCAAACCCCATGTAAAAATAAATGCGAAGATGAACTTGCTAAGCGCTGGGTTAATGCTTGCAATATTTTGTGCTGCATATGCCCCTGCCGCTGTACTCATCGTTAAGAATGCTCCTGCAAACATTGAACGAATCGCGTAACGTCCTTTACTTTCTGTAAATAAAGCTTCTTTTTTCTGACAAGCTTTTTTGACTTTTGTATCGAATTCACTTGTGTGTTCCATAAAATGCCTCCTAAAATTAATTACACTTTAGTATACCACTTTTCTCAAGATTTCATAGAGTTTTTTTCGTAAAAATTTACTTTACAACAGTAGGGATGCTTGCTAGAATGAGCAGTGGTTTAAAAGACAACTTCAAAGGAGACTCTTATGAAAAAAATTATTGGAATTTTGGCGGCTGCCCTCTTCTTAACAGCGTGCGGACAAGCGCCAACAACAACTACTACACAGGAAACAACAACTGCGACAACTGTAGCGCAATCGACAACAGTCACACTCAATATCACAAAAGATGGACAAGCCATCGAAGGGAGCCCATTCACCCTCACTTTCAAAGAAGGCGACAATCTTCTAGACGTGATGAAGGCACAACTGAAAATCGTTGAAAAAGACGGCTTTATTTCTTCTATCAACGGTGTGGAACAAGTCCCAGCCGAAAACAAATACTGGTTATTCGATGTGAACGGTACGATGAGCCCTGTCGGTGCAAAAGAAGTCATCCTAAAAGCAGGCGACGTCATCGACTGGAAACTCAATAAACTTCAATAGTCCTATGGCAAATTCAACTCGAAAAATCACCCTTATCGCCCTACTATCCGCTTTTTGCGTGATTGGAAGACTCGGCCTCCTCACACTTCCAAATGTTCAACCGATTACCGTTGTGGTCATTTGGATTACGCTAGAACTTGGACTTTTGTACGGCGTTGCTATCGGTAGCATCTCCATTTTGATTTCCAACCTTCTAGTTAGCATGGGGCCATGGACAATCTATCAAATGGTAAGTTTTGCCCTCGTCTGCGTGTGTGCATTACTCCTTCGTCCACTGTGGCGAAAAAGAAAACAATTCCCGCGCCTAGCTTGGATTGTTTTTCCAATCTTTGCAGGACTGATGGGCTATTTATACGGCTTTATCATCTCGATTTTCTGGGTATTCAGCATGCCTGGTCTGAATTTCTGGATTTACTACTTAAACGGCGTCCTTTTCGATACGTACCACGCCATCGGAAATGTCGTCTTCTGGATCTTATTGATCCCACTCTTCGAGAAGTTAAATCCCTTCAAAATGCTACAAAAATAATAACAGACTTAAAATCACTCTTGTAAAAGAATGGTTTTAAGTCTGTTTCTTTTTCTTTATAAATGATTCTTTCAAATCTTTACGGATATCTTCATAGTAGCGATAATGGGGCATCGGATTGAGCCTTACGTCATCATTCAGTTAAATAAAAATATCTAATCTTATTTCAGCAAGTAATTTAATATATCTTTCTCCAATTTTCGGACGGGGTACTGCGCCTTCACCTTTATTTTTTGATTGTTGCATCCAGCGTATCCTTGCACGACATCCACTTGTGGAATGACCACCCAATCTCCAAGAACTTCATGCGCGACTTCTGTTTTTTCATCCAAAATGCACACGAAGCGGTATTCTCTCTCGTGTTGCCACTCTTTAAATTTTGCAAAGGTCGCTTTAATATAGAAATTCAGATTCGAATACGAGAATTGATTGCTATTGCTTCTCGTATTAGGACGTTTATCAATATATTCCACCGGGCCGTATACACAGAGTCCATCTACCTTTAAGGAATGAATTTTGTCTAACAGGCTCGCATACGAATACTCAAGCGCATACCCTGCGTGGCTATTGGCGTAATAAGACCACATTAAAATATTATCTGCGGCGTGCGTAAAGCAAAACACACGGAAGAAATCCATCATTGAATGGCCATTCGCGTAGTAGCAATTACAGTCAAACGGGTCGTTGAAATGCTTCGGATGACTAAACGACACATTCCCTTCCACCACTTGATACGGATTCTTCTCAATCGTTTCCTTGGCATAGTACTTCACAAAAACTTGTCGCTCTTCTCGAATCGCTGCTTCTGCCTTTTTAAAATACGTCTCAACGTCTTCTTTAAATACCCCTTGAAACTGTTCGACTAACTGATCTGGTGCTAAAAATCCAAGTCTGATATTCTTCGCGAGCTGGTCATTGAACTCTTTATCCGCCTTTTCTACGTCAAACCCTTGCGGAATCTTCGTATTCGCATTTTGAATATACACAATCTTTTTACACTCTAGGTCAGCCGGTTCTTTCGTCGGTTGTTTAAACAGCGACACAAACACTTTCTCTTTTGTTTTGCGGTTGGCTACTAAAAAAATTACTATCTAAGAAGGATTCCACCAAGCGGTACTCTTTATGCGTTTGTAAAAAAATGTCGCCTTAGCAATCAAATAACGATACAGCTCGATGTCCTCTTTTAAAATGATTTTCAACAACCCCACCTCCTCACTGAAAGTATATCATTTCTTTCTATCTGTTTAAATAATGACTAAAATAAAAAGAGCAAACCCTCTCGATTGCTCTTTCATTGATTTACACTAATTATTTTTTTAGATGCTTTAATAAATTCCCAGATTTTAGATATATCTTCTACACTCTTAGTGACTTTTTGTATTAGTTTCTACTTTTTCCTGTATCTTTATAACAATCGTTGACTCCGTATAATACAATTTCACCATTTGTATTTTCGTAAACCATTTTAAGAATTTTTAATACTATCTTTTTTTGGGATCACTCGAAATATCGTGGTAAAAGTACCTCTTTTATATCCTTAGGATAGTAACCGTATAGTGTATCTATTTCTTTATCGGCCTTAAGTGGTTTTTCCGTTCCAATCCAACCGTGCAATTGTTTGATTTTCAACAAATACTGCCGATCTTGGGTCTACATACTTACTAAGTTTAAGCCCTTGTCCAATTTTTTCTGGTTGTTCACCTGAATAATACATAACATCATCTTTTGTAATAATATAATTTCCTTGAATATCTTTAACATTATCCATCACTTTTTTTAAAGTCTTCATCAGTTTGCTTTGCTATAAGCTGTACCATCTTTGGTTAGAGCCAAAAAGAATCGATTTTTGTGGTCTGATGTTACTTTTTACAACATCCTTGATGCTATCAATCTTAGTCAACTCTGCATAGTCCTTGTCAAACCCATTGTATTTGGCTTGACCATAGGAATATAGATTTCCATCCTTGTCTACCGCAACTATCCCCATAAGGTATGGAGTTGAGACAACAATATTACCACCTAATTTTTTAGGCGCATCAACTGCTCCGCCTTTAATAGGGTCGATCCCATTAATGTATAAATCACCGTTTTTATCAATCCAAGTACTTCCATTACCAGGAATAAAGCTAATGTTTTCTAAAAACTTCGTCGGAGTTTCAACAGCAACATCATCCTTACTAAAGTTTAGACCTCCACCGATATAATAGACGTTTCCTTTATTAGTAAGAACATTTATTCTACTCCCATCCATAACGATATACTCTTCGATGGTTTCTGCCCCAGAATTTGAATTTTTGCGCCGCAGTTTCTCCAGAGCCTGAAGAAGCTGGATTTGCGGCATCAGAGCCACCGCCTGATTTCCCGCATCCTGAAGCTACGAATATACACATTAGCGCCCTGCGACGGCTAACATACCCTTAGTCTTTCTTTTTCATATGAATATCTCTCCTTTGAATTTATTTTTTTGTTCATTTAGATTTTTTTAAAACTAGCTTATGTTATTCATAAAAAAACAACATAAAATACCTCAAAAAAATCCATTAAAAATTCCCAAATTCATTATATCACAAATTTTTTTGTTAGAAAATACTACATATAATGTATAAAATGAATTAAATCCTAACAATAGCGTCACAACAAGGTTTTAAAAAGTTTAATTTTTTTGTTTCTTTTTTAACAAACTGCTAAATTTTTCACAATTCAAGCACCTTTTTCATTACGAAAAGAATACCCATTTTTATAAACACAAAAAAGAGGAACCCCTCTTTTTTGTATGCTCATAAAAATGGTCTATCTGGAAGATGCCCGGATTCTATAATAGTCATATTGGGGAAGTGCAACCAATGTGAATTACTGACTCTAGGGTGTAACCCGTAGAGTCAGTTTGAAGCTTGGTAGGATTGAGACCTTGGCTCAATCCGGTGCCCCATTATGACTATTATGAAGACATCCGAGAAATCTGAAAGATAGACGCAAGTCTATTCAATTTTTAGCACTTACAAGACAAACCATGAAGAACCATAAAGGTGCACCCCTCTTTTTTGTACGCTTATAAAAATGGTCTATCTGGAAGATTCCCGGATTCTATAATAGTCGTAATTGGGAAGTGCAACCAATGTGAATTACTGACTCTAGGGTATAACCCGTAGAGTCAGTTTGAAGCTTGGTAGGATTGAGACCTTGGCTCAATCCGGTGCCCCATTATGACTATTATGAAGACATCCGAGGAATCTGTAAGATAGACGTAAGTCTAGTTTTATTGTTTTTAGCACTTACAGCACAAAAAAAGGAGGGGTTGCCCCCTCCTTTGATTAATCATTATCTTCAACGGTTTCGTCTGTTTCGCCTTCTTCAGCACGAATCTGCTCGAGTTCTTCTTCAGAAAGTTTTGTGACATGGATTTTACGAATACGATCATTCTCGATCTCCGTCGGTTGTAACAGATACCCTTCGAATCTCACCTTCACTACCTCATCATCATCTGGGAAGTAGCCAAGTTTCTCGATAATCGCACCCGCCATTGTGTCCACTTCATCAGACTCTAATGACGTTTGATAGATTTGATTGAATCGGTCGAGTGACATTCCGGCATCAATCACCGAATTGTTTTCGTCAATTTCTACGACTTCTTGTTCTTCTACGTCGTACTCGTCTTCGATATCTCCGACGATTTCTTCAATCAAGTCTTCTAATGTAACAATCCCTTCAACCCCGCCGTATTCATCTTTCAATACCGCTAAGTGTTGACGAGTTTTTCTAAATTCTACTAATAAATCATCCACGAAAATCGTTGATGGTACGAATACTGGCTCATGCGCTAGGGCACGTAAGTCAATATTGTCGAATCCTTGCTCTTTTGCAGCACGGAAAACATCTTTTACGTGAATCACTCCAATTACTTTATCCTTATCTTCTTCGTAAAGAGGAAGACGAGAATAAGAACAGTTCAAGATGGTCTCTAAGTTCTCTGCTAAATCGTCATCCACGTCGAGCATTAATGTATCTGTACGTGGAACCATCACTTCACGTGCTAGTTTGGTATCTAGAGAAAGTACCCCTTGCATCATCGCAAACTCGGAAATATCAATCGCTCCGTCGTTACGGCTGTTGGCAAGTAAAGACTTCATCTCACTTCGTGTTAATTTTTCTTCTACCCTCGAAAATTCGATTGGTGTAATTCGTTTTAATAACCCTGTTGAGAACGTCAAAATCCATACGAATGGTTTTGCAATCTTTTTGACAAACAAAATTGGTCCTGCAGTATATAATGCAATCGGTTCTGCCACTTGCAACGCTACTTGTTTTGGATATAATTCCCCAAATACTAAAGTAAGGTATGCTAGAACGACTGTCACAATCACAAGTGATAATGTTTCGGCTCCAGGAATGTTTCCTAATAATGGTTGAATTCGTGAAGAGAAACTTGTTGCGGCAGACGCACTCGAGAAGAATCCTGCAAATGTAATGGCTACTTGAATTGTTGCGAGAAACTCATCCGAATTCTCTAATAAGCGCATTACCTTAATGGCTCTCTTATCTCCTTCTTGCGCTTTCTGTGCCATTTTCCCTTGGTTGATAGACACAAACGCAATTTCTGCTGCAGAGAAAAATGCATTTAATGCAGTTAATAATACAATGATTAAGATCTGGACTCCCAGCGAACTCCCATCTGAATCAGCTGTCATAATTTTGTTAACCCCTTTTAACTATAGATTTTACCTATTCTATGAATGGTATAGAGATATCATATCAGTTTTTTTCGAAAAATCAAGATTTTCCCCTGTTTTGTAATGGTTCTTTAATGTTTAAAGCCCTTTCTAATGCATTTTTCAGAAAGATTCTTTTCGTTTTCTCATCATTTCCTAACTTTTCTAGTTACAATTTCGCCAAAAAGTGGTACTATTGTAGTGAAACCAATCTCAAGGAGGAATGAGTATGTTATTAAAATCTCTTGTAGTTCCAAAAAAGAGTCTAACGGTCGTTAAAGAATCATGCACGTTAGAAGAAGCGATTAAGATTTTAGAAGAATCAGGATACCGCTGTGTTCCTGTATTAGATGAAACGGAAACGTTCTTTAGAGGGAACATTTATAAAATGCATATCTATCGCCACAAAGCAAACGGTGGAGATATGAGTCTTCCAGTAACTCATTTAATTAAAAACTCGACTAAATTCATCAGCGTGGATAGCTCTTTCTTCAAAGTGTTCTTCACGATTAAAGAATTACCTTACATTGCCGTGTTAGATAAACAACAACGTTTCTACGGAATCTTGACACACAGCAGCTTACTTAGCATGCTTCAAGAATCATGGAACGTGAAAAACGGTTCTTACGTATTAACAATTATCTCTGGCGGTGAAAAAGGCGCACTTGCGAACATCTCTAAAGTGATTAACAAGTATGCTTCTATCGCTAACGTAATGACCATCGATACTGAGAAAGATAAAAGCTTACGCCGTATCTTGATCACATTGCCAGCAGGCGTGACAAAAGACACCCTAAAACAAATCATCGACAACCTAGAAAAGAAAAACTATTCTGTTGCGGAAGTGGAAGATTTGCAAAACACATAGGATACGAGACCGAGCGCTCAGAAATGGAACGTTGGACCGGAACGCCGGAAGGAACGTGAAACGTTCTGCGGACGTTTCGGGAAACGCACGCCATTTCTGCGAGGTCGAGTTCAACTATAGGATACAAGAAAAGGCGTTTAGAAACGAATCACTGGACCGAAATGACGGAAGGAACGTGCAACGTTCTGCGTACATTTCGGGAAGTGGACGTCGTTTCTGCCTTTTCGAGTTCAACTACTAGAATGTGAGCCCGAACTCAACTTCACTAATTACATCTACACAAAAAACCAGCACACCAGCCTTAAGCTAGTGTGCTGTTCTTTTTTTCTTTTAATTAACGAACCACCGAACGTGCCATACGAGCTACTGTATGACGAACCCCTCGAATCGCAACCGACAATGCGTAAATATTTTCCACTGTCGCTAAACCGCCGTATCCTGCGTCCCCGATATGTTGAATATCCACACCGGCCACTTTATTACGGATGGCAATTTGTTCAATCACTTCTCTTGAAGAACCTTCTTGGCTTGTTCCAATCGCAGAAAGCACAAGTGCATCGTTGGCATGCGCCACCTTCACAATTTCCACAAGCTCTTCGTCAGTGAATCCTGGCACCGTTCCAACCGCTGGAACAAGAATCACATCGGCTCCGCTTTAATAAAGCGTTTCGCGATATCCACGTTCATCACAGGTTCCTTCGAGCCTGCTCCGTGCATCTTCCCAGCAATCACAAGCCCTGAATAGTGTTGTTTCACCATGGCAAGTGACGCTTCAATCGTCTCATTCGTTACCCCTGTTCCTGGATTTCCGGTTAAGCAGATAAAATCAAGACCAAGTTCTTCCGCACGTTTCACCGTTTCAACCGTACAAGTGCGACCTGGTGAGATTTCGATGCGTATTTCTAGCATCTCCGCATTCATATCCACTGGTTCCAAGTTCGCTCCAATTGGCAAACCACTCAGTTCTTTGGCGCGTTGTACTGGATTTTCACTTTCTTCAGCCCCATAGATGAGCGGATCGAAGCAGTCAAATCCATTTAAGAGCACCATATCTCCACCGAATGCCTTTGCGATTTCTGCGTTGGATAATTCATTTAAGAAAGTTGGTCTCACGCATACCGTTTCACAGCACACTGTTCTACCTTCTGCTGCTTCAATCGCCTTTTTCAGTTCCTTTCCGGTCATTTTTCTGAAATCACTGGCCACACAATTTAACAATCGTTTACTCATTTCGTTTCCTCCTGTCCACGAACCAGCGCCACTACCTCTTTCAACAACGCTTCATCCGTCTGTTCGTAATCTCCATTTTCATGATAGGCATAGCTAAGCCCCTCGCCTGCAGTCGTCGGGTCCGTTTTCCACGTCTTAAACGTTCCATGGATTTGCGAAATCCCCGTCTCCTGCATTAAGTGCTGGACATTTTCTTTAGTGACACCGCCGCCACAAAGCAGTTCAATCTGACTTCCGTAGCGAGCTTGCAAGTCTTTTAAGAGCGGGATTCCTTTCTCAATTTGCGCCTGTTGTCCCCCTGTTAAAATGCGCGTGCATCCTAGCTTTATTAATCCCTCGATGGCACTATTCACATCCGGCACAAGGTCAAACGCCTTATGGAACACACTCTCGGCATGATATTTCTGACATAACTCAATCATCTGCTTCGTACGATTCCAGTCAATCGTCCGGTCTTCTAATAGAAATCCAAACGCCAACCCTTTCGCACCAGCTTCTAATAAGAGTTTTGCACCGATCAGCATGCTCTCAAACTCTTCCTTCGTGTAACAAATCCTGCACCGCGAGGACGAACCATACAGACAATTGGAAGGCTCACTCCAGAATCGAGCACTTTTTGCAAGGTTCCGATGCTTGGCGTTAATCCTCCTAAGAAAAGCGCGCTATTCAATTCAATGCGGTCAGCACCCGCACGCTCTGCAATCTGGCAGTCTGCGATGCTTCCAGCACATACTTCTACTGTCATACCGTCCCTTCTTTCATGCGCGACAATGCAAGTAGCGCTAATCCGTAAATAATCGTATCTGTTTCTAAGTCTTTAATCCCAATCCATTCGTTTGGCAAATGCGCAATATCTCTTTGCCCTGGGAAACTTGGGCCATACGCAATGATATTTGGAATATTATATATATTTCCTTCTAATAGAGTGCAATAAAATCCGATAAAACTTTGTTCATTCAGCTATTTATAAATGTGGTTATCTATTTTTTGTTCTCAACAATTGAATGGCGCGCTTCAAGATACGTTCAGCATCAATTCTTTGATAATCTTCAAAGTTGATTACTTCAACAGGAACACCCAAAGGGTTATATTTTGCATAAATTATGCTGAATTTGAAGTTTACCTGTGGTGCTAATAAAATTACATCCGGACGATATTGGTCATAAATCATATCGATATTACAATCTGTAAACGCTTTAATCTCTAATGGCACATTATGTTTACTTGCCACTTCCTGCATTCTACTCGCCACAAAACTTGCTGACATACCTGTACTACAAAATAGACAAATTCTATTCATTGAAAATTCTCCTTCTATTGTAATTTATGATTTTTCTATGGTATTCTTCAAAAAAACTCAACATCATAAACAAACTTCTTCAATAATTTTTATAGAAGCATGGAATACATTAATCTAAAAAAATAACAGTTTATTTGCTTCTATTATACCCAATAACTACTCCCTAATGTTAGTCAATTTTTTTAATATCTATGTGAAACATTTCGTAATTTTTTTCTTACTTTTTGGCCGGTTTTGGATGATTGGTGTGCTAAGAAAGAAAAAGATGTCTCTTCGATTGAACTGCTCTATCAAAAATACAGTCAGCAAAAAAATTACAAACGGTTTCAGTCGGTGAGACCGGAACAACATGGTACGGTGTCTGCGACGGATTGTTCTAAAAAAATTGGGCAACAAAAAAAGGCACCGGAATCGGTGC
>BNJU01004451.1_pt1 | contig 68508 bp, 98 predicted proteins | sample 8539281 | NCBI WGS metagenome assembly BNJU01 (sample SAMD00202456, study PRJDB9452) | human saliva metagenome | isolation source: human saliva | place: Japan
TAAAAGTATAAAAAAATGGAATAAGAGTATATTCATCAGAGTTGCAACTAAAGGTGAGTATACAACAGTTTATCAAGGTAAAGAGGTTACGATTTATATGGAAAAGTAATGCTAATTTGCGTACTTCGTATGGTTCATAAAATATCTTATGAAGAATTTCTAAAATTAGTGAAGAAAGCAGGAAAATAAAATTATGTTTAAATTTAATTACTTAATATACGATAGTATGAAAAAAATTAAAAAAATATTTCGATAAAAAGAATTTGAAGAAGAATATGGTATGATCTATGGAGCTTTTTGAACTTTTTAATTAATGGTAAAATGTATAATTATATTGTAAGGTATGAAGATCAAAAAAATTTTGTAATGAAAAAGAAAAAGAAGAATTTGATGATTTATTTGAACTTCAAGATATTATAAGTTTATGGATAATAATTTTTTTAGAAATTTGTATCGAATTGAAAAAAAGGATTATGTTGCTGTAATGGATATTGAATCGGAAAAATTGGCTTGAATTTAAGAAAAATATAACGAATTATATATAAGTCAAATTGAAGAAGAAAAAAAGTAAAATCAAAAAAATAACAAGTTCACATATTGTAAAAAGTATATAATAAATTTTTATGATGAAGATAAGAATAAGAATATTTTTTTCAAAGAGGAAAAAAATTAATTTTTGAAGAATTTATATCAGAAATACAAATAACTACTAAAAAAATTTATTAAAGAAATAAAAGAAATAAATCCAGTTTTATTGAAAAGTAAAGAAGTTAGTAATATAATAAAAAAATATAATATTTTTGACATCTAAAGAGTATTCGACAGAAGAAAATTAGAATTATAAGATTTTTTTAAATAAAGGGGTAGGTGGATCTAGACAGATGTCTTCTAACTGGGAAAAAAATGTTACTAAAAAAATTTATTAATAGAAAAAAAATATCAAAGAACACAGATTAAATTGTTATATAGGTGGAAAGTTACAAATATTAGGTTGCGATAGAGATAGCAGGTTATTCACTCAGACTTCTCAAATGTTTGAAATGTTGATGTCTAATAATCTAGATTTTATAACATTTTTTTCAAAAAAATAATACTGATATGATAATGCCTGATGATTATGATAGTAAAAAAATAAATATAGTTATTTTAAAAAAATGATTATAGTTGGATAGTGGAATAAGGAGCTAGACAGAGAGATGATAAAAATATACGATGAGAATGTACTAAAAAGAAATTGAAGAAGGAATATTAAATGCTCAGTATGAGAAAGTAGCTAAAAAAATTTAAAAAAATATGAGTGATGAAGAAATAAATGATATAATTTATTTTAATATTGCCGATAGAACAGAAAGTTTTAGTGTTTATGGTTTCACACAATATATGTTCAGAAAAAAACAAGCAATACGATTTGGTTAAGTTTATCTGTAAGTATAATGGCTTATGTGTTATGTTGGTTGGAAGGTGCATATGCTGTTGGTATTTTTTTCATGCTAGAGAATTAGTATCGTTGGAAAAAAATATTGATAATTTAATATTATTATTAAGTTTTTTTACGGACTTCCAGAACATTTAATGAATGATGATGAGGCAGAGAAGATAGCAAAAAGAGATTTTAGAATTAGATTCAAATAATGAAACAGCAATTTCTGTGTTAAATGAAATTTTGAATTCTAAAAAGAATAAATAAGTATGTAGGTCCAAATGGAGCAAGTAGAACATTGCCAGCAACGGCATATACGTATATGGATTCTAAATGGTATGAAGCTACTAAAAAAAGAAATGGAGAGTGTCCAGAATTTTGTGCAAACTCAAAATATAATGCTAGAGTGTGTAAAAATTTTTGTACAAATTCAGAATAGACAGTCTCTTTCAGATTTTTATCAATACCCTTCAGTCCACACTCCCAAACCAATTCTCAAAATATTTCAAATCCTCAAATTTAAAAAAAGAAAGCATCACAGAGCGTTCAAATGACTTTATTTTTAAATATCAAGTTGTGGTATAATTAAATATATTGAAATTTATAAAAAAATAAAAAGAGGGAGTGATTTTATGAGAAAAAAAGCTGTTCCTGTGGGGATTGAAGATTTTTAAAGAGTTAATACAAGAAGGATATTACTATATAGATAAAACTTTACTAATAGATGAAATGTTAATGAATAAATCAAAAAGTTACATTGTTTACAAGACCACGGAGATTTGGAAAAACGTTGAATATGTCAATGTTGAAATATTTTTTTGATGTAAAAAGATAAAGAAGAAAAATAAAAAGCTTTTTTTGAAAATTTGAAAGTATCTGATAGTGAATATATGAGTGAACAAGGGAAATATCCTGTAATTTTTATTTCATTGAAGGATTTAAAAGGAAATACTTGGGAAGAAAATTTTATGTTGATAAAAAAACATATAAAAAAACTTATACATGGAATTTTATGGTTTAAAAGATAAATTGAATCCTATTTTTTTAAAAAAATGATTTTTGAAAAAGATAGTTATGGAAAAAAAGAAGATGTTGACTGGATTTATTCTCTTAAAAAAACTTATCAAATTATTTGTACGAATATTATAGAAAAAGAGTAATAATTTTAATTGACGAATACGATGCTCCAATAATAAATGCTTTTTGATAAAGGATATTATAATGAAGCGATAAAATTTTTTTCAAACATTTTTATAGCTCAGCATTAAAAACTAATAATTCCTTGAAATATGGTATTTTGACAGGAATAACAAGGATTATAAAGGAAGGGATATTCTCTGGTTTAAATAATCTTTATGTAAATACGATTTTAAGTAAGGATTATTCGGAATATTTTGGACCCTTGAGAGCGAAGTAATTGAAATGCTTGAGTATTTTGATATGAAATATAAGATTGAAGAGGTTAGGGAATGGTATGACGGATATATTTTTGGAGAAAGTGAAGTATACAATCCTTGGTCTATTGTAAATTATGTAAGAGAAAAAGAAATTAAGGCATATTGGGCAAATGTTTCGGGAAATACACTTTTAGAGAATATGCTTGATCATGCTGGAGAAAGTGTCTATGATGATTTAAAACGATTTACTGATGGAGAAAGCATTGAAAAATATATTTCGGATGGAACTACGATAAAAAGTCTTTTAAATAACGATGATGAGATATGGCAATTACTTTTATATAGTGGGTATTTGACAAAGGATGAAAAGCAGAAGGAAATAGATGTAACTTCAGAATATACAGATGTTTATAACTTGAGAATTCCAAATAAGGAAATACGAAAAATATTTTTGGGAATATATTCTTAAACAGGTTTTTTTGGAACAGAAGTAAAAACTAATATTTTGATAAAAGCACTTGAAAATGGAGACATTAAAAAATTCGAGAAAACATTGGGAGAAATAATGATAAATATGCTGAGTCATTTTGACTTGGATAAGGAAATGGAGAAGATTTATCAGGTGTTTATGATAGGGCTTGTTGGATTTTTGATGGGGAAATATGAAATTATTTCAAATGATGAGAGCGGATACGGAAGATACGATCTTGCGATGATTCCGATAAAAAGTAATGAGAAGGCGTATCTTATGGAATTTAAAATATCGAAGACGAAAAAGGGGATGGAAGAGAAAGCACAGAAAGCGTTGAAGCAGATTGATGAGAAGAAATATGATACGAAGCTTAAGGCAAGAGGGATAAAGAATATCTTGAAGATTGGGGTTGCGTTTTATGGGAAAGAAGTGAAGGTTGTTTTTAAATAGAGGTTTAAAGCAAGGACAACGATGAAACCGTCAAATGATAATGCAACATTACTTACAACAATGTGAACAATGTTACTTATCAAGGAATACAGGCTCAAGGTGGAACACATATTGCCAATATTCAAAAAGAAGCCGTAGAACTAAAAACAGTTATAATTCTAAAAATTCTAGTCTTGGAATGAAATTAAGTGCTGGAATAGGTTCAAAAGGTAGCATAAAATCAAATGGAATAAGTGGAAATATCTCTCAGAGCAACGGAAATCTTAATACAGAAAGCACTAACTATCAAAATGGAAATTTTGTAAATGTTAATGAAGTACATAATAATACAGATTCGATGATGCTTACTGGATTTAATCAGGAAGGCGGAAGAGTAACAGGAACATCGAAAAAAATTAGTTGTAGAAAGTAAGCGAAGGATTTAAATTATACAATGAGGAAGGTCAATAATGAATAAAAATTATACAGGAACATGTGGAGTATTAAAAAAATAACTCTCCTTCTCCAGACAAGATTATACATTCTGATGATATTTTTTTAAATATGAAAATTTTTAATAAAAATTTTGGTTATCCAATGTCAATTTTATGGGGAACGATATTAGAATGTAAAACTGAAGAAATAGATTATGTAGGTATAAAAATGCTTGGAAGTAAAAAAATCAAGAAGTAATTAGAATAAGAAAAGGAATTTTATGAAATAATAAAATGTCCACAATTTAATATAGGTGACAAAGTTAAATTAATTAAATATCCTGATAAAAAAAGCAACTGTTAAAAATTTGTTGGCATGATAAGGATAAAAAGAATTTACTATTTTCTTAATGTTGAAAAATGATAAAAAGAAAAAGTACAAGTAGATATTATGAAGATGAAAAATAAGTTTGAAAAAAATATAAGTAAAATAAAGGATAGTCCAAAAATTTTTGTGTAAACTAATATAAATTACCAATAAATGAAGAAAAAGTGAGGATAAAAATAATGAATAAAAAAATTTTTTTAATTTTATTATTTATGTTATTAAATTTTTTTAACTTTTTGGGGAAAGTAAAGAAAAAAATTATGATTGTAATTTTTTTGAATGATTTTACATTTAATGAAGAAAAACAATAAATACATTGATCTGTATACTGGAAAAAAACAAATATGAAAAATAAAAAGAAGGAATAACAGAATGCAAAGTTGTAACAGGAGGTCCATTTAGAATAATTAATAGATCCTTCTTTTGGAAACAGAATGATCATCATTATTTTGACAATGCTGTAATATCATTAGAAATTAAAAAAATGGAAGAATGATAAGACTCGAAGTAAAGTCTGTACTTAATAATGAACTTCTTTTTTTCTGGAAAAATATAATTATTTAGGATTAGATGGAGAAGTTTATATGGATGCTTCAGTTCAGGGATCTGGGTATTCAATGAGATTAAATTATAAAAATGGTAAAACCAACAGGAGAACTTGTAGAGTATTACAATAATGGTAAAATATATAGAAAGTCAATGTTAAGAAATGTACAGATAGATTTATCAAATTTTTTTCTGATGGGTTTGAAAAAAATATGTAAATAGTTATGAAATTTACGATTATAATACAGGAGAAAAAAATTTTTCTCAGAAAGTTTAAAAAAACGGAAATGGAAGAATTATCTCATATACACCTAGTGGGAAACAGTATAAAAATTATGAAATTAAAAAAATCGTAAAATTATAGGAGGAAAGGAAGTTGCTCGTAGTCCAGATGGAAAAATCTGATTCTGAATATTATTATCATAAAAAAATGGAAAAAGTAAAAAAATATATTCAACATGGCAGTAGTGGTGCAAGAACGGAATACGATTATGATATTAACGGAAAAAAATGCTAAGAGATACACATTATAACAAAGATGGAGAAATAGACAATATAATAAATTACACTAAAAAGAAACGCTAAATAAAAAAAGTAGCAAGAGTGTCCAAAATTTTGTGAAACCTTTAAATAATATACGGTAAAAATAATTATATAATATTTGGAGGTTTTTGTTATGGCTAAAAAAAGAAATCTTTCTGTTAAAAAATATAGTTATAGAAATATTTAATAATCTGAACAGAAAAAAATGGAATCTTCTTATAAATATAGCTTTTAAGTAAAGGTGGGAAATAAAGTGAGCTTAAAAAAATAAAAAGAAAAATTTTTTTGAAAATTTAAAAATGAATAAATATGAATTTTTTTGTATCAGCAATGGATTATATTAATGATTTTTCCAGATATTATAAATGAATTTTTATACTGATGCTACTGAAACAAGTTCAGGAGAGTACTTAGGGTTTTTTTGATAAATGGGGGTGGAATAATGAGGATGAAACAGCAGTATATATATCTGAATATGACTATTTGAATAATGTTGAAATAAGAGTTTATTTTTTTCTTATGAAGAAATGTTGCAGTATTTTTTTAATGTATTATTTTAAAAATATTCATTGTTATCCTGATATGATAGCTTTTATTGAACAGGAATTTGTTAATTATACTAATTATATTGGGGAATCTAAAAAAATATAAAATTGATTTAGATGTTAAAAAGTATTTTTTTGTAAGAGATAAACTTCGAGATTTTCTTTTTAAAAATATAACTATGAAAGTAATAAATATAACTTAGGAATTATTAATTTTTAAAAAGAGAAGCGATAAATTATTGGGATAAAGACATATTAAAATTATTTTTTTCTTATTTAATGGGTAAAAATATACTAAAAAAATTTTTTTAAATGGAAAAAATGAATTTTTTTGAAAAAGAAAGAGAAAAAAATTTGGACATTTTGATGAAAGAGAATTATATTTTTAATATAATGTCAAAAGGAGATAAAAAAATATTATATTTTTATTACTATACAGGATATAAAAATGGAAAAAAATTTATGAATGGTTTGATAGAAAAAAATATAATAATATGATGAGTGATTTTATATTGGAAAAAGAAATTAAAACTTTAATTTCAGAAAGATTTAAAGGGAAGAGAGAAAAGGAAAATATAGAAATAATTTCTAAAAAAAGACTTTTTGAAAAGAACTTGAAATTATTGTGAATGCTTATGAAGATATTTATAATGATAACGAAGTTCAAAAAAATGTTTGAAAACTTTAAAAAAAATTTTTTTAGAAGAGAGTGTGTTCAGAATTTTTGTGCAAATTCAAAAATTTAAAATATAAATTTAAGATGGCACCCCATTATCCTAATTTTATAAATTCTACGAAAGGAAATAAAGAAATGGAAAATAAAGAAAGAACTATCAGAATATACAGAAAAGTAGATGTAAATGAATCAATGGAAGAAAGACATAAGAAAGTTATGGAAGGACTGTCAAAACTGGGAGCACCTTTTAGGATTGAAAGATAGTGAAATTCCAGAAATACCTGACTTTGGGACAGAACTGGTATGTTTTTATGATACTAAAAAAATGTTAAAAACTAAAGGAGTTTCAATAGAAGGTTCATATGATTGGAGAGATGAAAGGATGTTATCGGCATGTTGGGATAAGTTACATTATGAATTTAAGACAACATACAAGTTGATAGACTATAAAAAAATAATATATGAAGATCTTCCAAAGGTAATAAATGTTTTTTTGATCCTTATGTTGCTGATTTATATGTAGCTTATAATGGTGCTTATGAGGAAGGAAGAACTCCGGAAACAAGAACTTATGGAGAAAGTATAAATCCTGAATTTTTTTAAAAACTGAAGGAGAAAAAAATTGTAACATAGGAATGCTGGGAGATGTATTATTTACACTATCCCCAGTGATGTATTTCAATGAAGAGAGTTACACTAAGCTAATAAAAAAATACCTAAGGAAGAGCTTCTAGAAAGACTCAAAGGGAAAGCGAATGAAGTTCAGTTACTTGAAAAAGGGTATATACATTATCTTTAATGACAAGGCAGATATTACTTATGAAGAATTTGTGGAAATGAATAATATATTTAAGCCGTTACTGAGATTAATTTAAAATAGAGTTATAAAAAAATATTTAATAGTCTGAACAGAAGAAGTGGAATCTGTTTATAAATAGAAGTTTAAAAGCAAGGTGTAGAAATATAATGATAAAATTCCCTGTACAATCATTTTTAACAAAAGATAGCAAGAAGTCTCCGGCTTCTACAAGCGGGAGATGAATTGCTTTTTTTGTAAAAAAATTGAAAAAAAGGATATATTTATGATACAATTTATTCAGTAAAAATAATATAAAAGTAGGTAATAATAATGTCATATAATAGCAATTATCATTCAGTATTTGATATAAATTATCATATGATTTTTTTGTATAAAGTATCGAAGAGAAGTCATTAATGATGAAATTTCTAATAGATTGAAAGAGATTTTTTTGAAAAAAATATGTCCGAAGTATAACATTGTTCTTAAAGAATGGGAACATGATGTTGATCATATTCATATGTTGATTAATGCTATGCCTAATACTGAACTTTCTAAGTTTGTAAATACTTACAAAAAGCTTCCAGCAGGTTGATAAAAAAAGAATTTCCTGAAATAAGGGGAAGATTGTGGAAAGAATATTTTTTTGGAGTAGAAGTTACTTAGTTGTAAGTGTTGGAGGTGCACCATTTGAGATAATTAAAAAAAATATTCAAAAATCAAAAAGGAGGTGTAATTTTATGAAATATAATTTGGCATTCAAATATAGGATTTATCCAAATAAAAAAATCAAGAATTGTTGATAAACAAGACTTTTTGGATGTGTTCGTTTTGTTTACAATACGATTTTGTACACTGCGAATAAAAATTTATGAAGAAACCGGAAAAAAATAAAATAATTACACCTGCCAGTTTGAAAAAGTGAAAAATCAATTTCTAAAAAGAAGTTGACAGTCTGGCACTTTCAAATGCTCAATTGAATGTAAAACGATCGTTTATGAACTTTTTTTCAGAAGAGAGCAAAGTTTCCAAGGTTCAAATCTAAAAAAAGAATAATGTTAAAAAGTTATACGACAAATTGTGTGAATAATTCAATACGAATTGAAGAAAATAAATATTTGGTTTTGCCAAAAATTGAAAAAGAATAAAATTGAAATATCATAGAGAAATACCAGAAGATTACAAGATAAAGTCGGTAACACTAACAAACAGTAATGGAAATTACTATGTTTCTATTTTGACAGAATTTGAAAAAGAAATCCAAAAAGGTAACTAGTAATGATAAAGTAATAGGACTTGATTTTTTTCAATGTCTGAATTATTTGTCAGTTCTGAAAACCAAAGGGCTGATTATCCAAGATATTTTAGGATGTTGGAAGAAGAATTGAAAAAAATTACAGAAATCATTATCGAGAAAAGTGAAATTTTCTAAAAAAATTGGTATAAACAAAAAAATGAAAAATATCAAAAATTACATGAATATATTAAAAATTGTCGAAGAGATTTTTTTACATAAATTATCGAAAAAAATTGTCTGAAGCGTATAATGCTGTAGTTGTTGAGGATTTGAATATGAAAGGGATGAGCCAGGCATTAAATTTTGGAAAAAGTGTAGGAGATAATGGATGGGGAATGTTTTTGAGAATGCTTGAGTATAAGTTGATGTTTTTAGGGAAACAATTTTTGAAGATAGATAAGTGGTTTCCATCGTCGAAAAACTTGTAGTAGATGTGGAAATATTAAAGAGGAACTGAAATTATCAGAAAGAAGTTATAAATGTGAGTGTTGTGGAATTGAGATTGATAGAGATTACAATGCGGCACTTAATATAAAAAACATTGGGAAATTAATGTTGGAATATTAGAAAAATAAAAAAAGACAGGGTAGGAACTACCCGAAGAGCTTGGTAAATATATTTGGCTAGCAAAAGCAGATACTTCCCAAGAAGCTCCCGCTTCTAAAAGCGGGAGTAGTTCACCTTTACAGTTAGGATAGTAAAAAGGGGGCATTCAAAAAGTTTTGTATAAAAGGAATATTTCTGCAACATTTCTCTTAAAAAGGTTCAATTGTTTTTTTGAGTTTATCGGAAATACATCTTGAGTAAAATCCATATCGATTTACTATCTTAAAATTTTTTTCATATCTTGACAAATAGAATAATACTTGGTACAATTGTAATATAAATATTACAATTGGAGAGATAAAAAAATGCCTACATTATCATTGAGAATGGAAAAAGAAGATTTAGAACTTTTTAAAAAGAATATTCAAATATAAATAATCTTAATATGTCATCTTTTTGTCCGTAATTTAATTTTAGACAAAATATATGATGAAATAACTGAAGAAGATGAAAAAAAGAATATTAAGAAGATGGGAAAAATTCAAAAATCTGAAAAAAATGCTTCTGCTGAAGAAGTTTTTAAAAAGGCTAGGATTATAATGGAAAAAAAATTTTTATGAAGTAAAAATTTACTGAATCTGCAGAAAAAGATCTAAAAAAATTAATTAAATCAAATAAAGCAATTGCTAAACTTCTAAAAAAATGGATTTCAGAAAATTTAATCGGTACACAAAATCCAAAGCAAAAAAAAGAGGAAAAAGCACTTACAGGAAATTTAAAAAGGATTATGGAGATATCGAGTAGGCTCTTATAGAATCGTAGCTGAAATAAAAAAATGATATTTTTATTAATAGTAATTATAGAAATTTCAGATAGAAAAAGAAACTTATAAAGATAAAAAAAGAGAAAAATATACAAAAATGGAAAAAAATAAAATAAATGAGAGTGTCCAGAATTTTTGTTTAAACCTCTAAATAATATATGATAAAAATAACTATATAATATTTGGAGGTTTTTGTTATAGCTAAAAAAAGAAATCTGTCTGTTAAAAATATAGTTATAGAAATATTTAATAATATGAATAGAAAAAAAGTGGAATCTGTTTATAAATAGAGGTTTAAAAGCAAGGTGTGGAAATGCTCCAAAAAGAAGTTACTATAAAAAGAAGTGAGAGGTATGTGTCCAAACTGTAATTCTTCAATATTTGATTTTTTTAAAAAAATAATCCTGATATGAGAATAACTATTTATGAAGGAACAACAGGAATAAATCCATAAGTGAAAGGAGATAAAATGAATGAAAAGATTTATGGATATGCTAAAAGAATATCTGAAAAAAATGAAAGAAAGGCAATAGGATACAGTGAAGAAGAAATAACTAAGATTGAAAAGCTGTATGATATAGAAACAAAAAGGAGATTTCAGGAGTTCTTAAATTATGCCGGAAGATGTGGAGGAGGATTACTTGAAGATTATACAATAATTCTTTATAGAGAACTTTGGAGTATACAGTCTTTCTTAAGAAAAAAATTATTTTTGGATTTATAGATGATGAAGATTTTTGAAGAAAAAAAGTATTTTTATGATGAACTGAAAAGAAAGCCATTCATATTTTTCAATAGAAATGGAAACCTATTATTTTTTTATAAGGACAGTAGATGAAGACTTAAAGGTATACTGTTTTGATGAGAATGAAGAAAAGATAAAGGATACTGGAATGGATTTTTAATGAATACATGGTTGATTTAGTAGAAAGATACAATCCTGAATTAAAAACCTATATTGGAAATTCCATCAATAGGAGAACTTCTGGTACAGTGTGATACATCTGAAAAAAAGAATTACAGGATTAAGGGAAATAAGGGAATATATATCTTCAGAAAGAAAAGAAAACAAAGAGCTTTTTTTATCCTTCTTGAAAGATATCTTGAAAAGAACAGGAAGGAATTTACAGGATACAATGATGATGAGATAAGAGGAATAGAAGAATTATATGATATAGAAGTGAAGGGAGATTTCAGGAATTTTTAAGTATAGCAGGGAAAAGTTTGGGAGGATTGTTAGGAGAAGAAGAATTGTCATTATATAATGACTGGAGTATAAGAGAAAGAATAGTGTTACAATATGATTTTTCAGGAATATGTACAAAAAGATAAATTTCGTGGAAAAGGAAGAGATGGTAAACCTTTTATAATTGACTTAAAAAGTAATTCTGAATACATTTTTATAACTACAAGGGATAATGATTTAAAAAGTATATCATTACAGCAGAGAGAACAGGACTTTAAAGGAAACAGGAATGAATTTCAGTGAATATGTTGCAGATTTAATTAAAAGATATAATCCGGAACTTGAAGAGTTAAAAAGATGTTTCAGTATCTGGAGATATTATAAACATATAATAAAGTTTTTCTTCATTTCTGAGTGATAGTTTAGTGAAAAAAACTAAAGAACTGTTATATTAAAATAATACAAAAAAAGTTTGAACTTAGGAAATAAAAAAAGGTAAGGTAATAATAGAGGGATTGGAGTGTACCCAAAACCTTGGACAAATAAATTGAAAAACTAGTTTTCTATTTGTTAAAAATATAGTTATAGAAATATTTAATAGTCTGAACAGAAAAAGTGAAAGTTGCTTATAAATAGAGGTTTAAAAGCAAGGTGTAGAAAAGAATACAAAAACAGTACCATTATTAGAATATAAGCCAGATTATATAAATAATATACAAAATATAATTCAAAAAAACAACAAATGAAAAATACCTATAAAATAGAGAAAGGACAAAGCTATGACAATTTATTCAGCAGCAGATATGGGAACATATGAAGAATTTGTAAAAATATTTAAAGAAGGTGATCAAAATAAAATAAGTTCATCAGGAAGAAGTTTACTTTTTATAGCATTATGTAATACAAATTCTAAGGAAAGATATAAAATAGCAAATTTTTCTTATAAATAAAGGAGCTGATGTTAAAATAGTAACAGAAGACGGGATGAGTTTGTTCTTTTCCATTATTTTTATCATGGACGACGAGATATAATAAAAATGATAATATTGTGTAAAACATTATTGGAAAAAGGTGCAGATATAACAACAATATATAAGAAAGAGAAAACGGTTTCATTCAAAGGATTATTTAATATCGGCACTCCTGAAATGGAAATGTTACCACTATATCAACTGATATTTTTCTCAACCAGGACTTCCTCTTTTAGTAAAAAGATAAATGGGGACTAACAGTAATTGAATTTGCAAGAAGGTTTAATAGACCAATAGCAGTGAAAAATGATGGAAGATTATGTAAAAAAATATAATCTAAAAAGAAGACAGTTAGAATTTTTTTAGATAACCGTTGTTGTAAAATTGAATTTACACAATAGTTGTTGCACAATAATTCATTTTATTATATAATATAAAAAGAATAACAAATAGATAGGAGAAAAAGAGAAAAAAATGTCAAATAGTGATAACAAAAAGAGTAAGAGTTAGAATAGCACCGTCTCCAACTGGAGATCCACATGTGGGAACTGCCTACATTGGTCTTTTTTTAATTATGTATTTGCAAAAACATAATGGTGGAGACTTTTTATTGAGAATTGAAGATACGGATAGAACTAGATTTTTCTGAAGATTCGGAACAACAAATTTTTGATGCGATGAAATGGCTTGGACTTAATTATGATGAAGGTCCAGATGTTGGTGGGGATAGAGGCCCTTATAGACAATCTGAAAGATTTGAAATATATAAAGAATATGCTGAAAAATTGGTAGAAAAAGGTGAGGCATATTACTGTTTTTGTACACCTGAAAGATTGCAAAAATTGAGAGAAAGACAAACTGCGATGAAACAAGCACCTGGATATGACGGTCATTGTAGAAACCTTTCTAAAGAGGAAGTTGAAGCTAAATTGGCTGCAGGAGAACCTTATACAATTAGATTGAAAATGCCTTATGAAGGGGAAACAATTGTAAATGATGGTTTAAGAGGAGAAATTAGATTTGAGAATAGTAAAATTGATGATCAAGTATTGTTAAAATCTGATGGATTCCCTACTTATCATTTGGCAAATATCGTGGATGATCATTTGATGGGAATTACACATGTTATTAGAGCTGAAGAATGGATTTCATCTACGCCTAAACATATTCAATTGTACAAAGCGTTTGGTTGGGATGAGCCAAAATGGTATCACATGCCACTTTTGAGAAATGCGGATAAAACTAAAATTTCTAAGAGAAAAAATCCAGTTTCATTGAACTATTACCAAGAAGAAGGATATTTGAAGGAAGGAATTTTAAATTTCTTGGCTTTAATGGGATGGAGCTTCGGAGAAAATAAAGAAATTTTTACAATTGAGGAAATGATTGAAAACTTTTCGTTTGATAAAATCTCGCTTGGAGGACCTGTATTTGATTTGGTTAAATTAGGTTGGGTAAATAATCATCATATGAGATTGAAAGATTTAGATGAATTGACTAAATTAGCGATTCCATATTTTGTGAAAGCTGGATATTACGCTGACGAAAAACTTATCTGATGAAGAATTTTCTAAATTAAGAAGAATTGTAGAAATTTCAAGAGGGAGCTCATACTTTGAAAAGAATTGCCTGAAATTTCATCAATTTACTTTTGAAGATGAGTTTGAATTGCCAGTTGTTGAAGAAGGAATGAACAAAAAAAGCAAGAAAAATCTGTTGAAAGATTGAGAAATTCATTGGAAACAGAAGTTGGTAAAAAAATCTATCGAATTATTTGTAGAAAAAAATTAATGCTTTAAATGAAGAAATCTCTGAAGAAGAAGCAAAAAGAAATTTTACACGGATTGCAAGATGAACTAGGTGAAGGACCAGCAGCAGTATTAATGCCACTTAGAGCAGTTGTTACTGGAAAAAGCTAGAGGAGCTGACTTGTATACTGTAATTGCGATTATTGGGAAAAGAGAACTTTGAAGAGAGTTCAAAATACTTTGGAAAAAAAATAAAAATAAGTTTTTAACAATATTTAGCAAGAAGTCTTCTTCTACAAGTGGGAGTAGTTCACTAATTATAGTTAGAAAAAAATTTAGGTTATTGTAAAAAAAGAAAAAAAGAAATTTGAGGGATTGGAGAAAAAAACTGTATTTGAATTAATTTTTCATTTGCAGTTTTTGAAAAATTTTAGAATTAAAATGGTTTTTTTCAAATTTTTGTATGGTATAATAAAACTAGAGTTATTTATTTAGTAATAAAAAAAATTATAAATTATTAAATAAAAAAATTTATAACAAATTTACTGTTAAATGGTTAATTATAGAGAAGCGAAAGAGGAGAATATGAAATGGAAGATATTATAATTGAAGATGAAATTATAGTAAGAGAGTCATCTGATATAGAAAAAAATTTGATAAAAAAATAATGATGGTGTACTTAAAAAAATTCAATTAGATGTGCCATTTTTTAAAAAAATAATGTGGAAGAATATTTTTGAAGATGATGAGAAATATATGGATTTACTTTTATTCGATGGCTGACAGAAGTGGTGTAGAGAGAGTATTAAAAATGAGATTTTTTATTAGGAAAAAGGGGTATCTTTGAGGGATATTTTATGGAGAAGTGGGAAAAAAATAGGGAGAGTTAGAAAAATATATAGTAAAATTTAGAAAATATGGAATTGGAGAGAATGAAAAAAACTACGCAGGATAATGTGGTAAGAGGGTTATCAATGGCGGCTATTTTTTTAGGAACTTTTTGGAGTTTGGTCAGATGAAAGATTTGTGGGGAATGGAAATTGGTGTTCGCCTGATAATTTTTAATTTGAAGTTGGATAAGAGTTGGGAATTGTATTTTGATATGACTTGTGGGAATTCATCGGAATATTTTTTTCAAATAGATATTGACGATACTTTAAATTTTTATGAATTTTTTTGATAGATATAATTTATGAGAAAAAAATGTTAAAGAGAATAAATTGAAATGCTATTTTGGAGATATTTTTTTAGCAATATTGCATGATAATAATGTGAAATGTGAGAAAGGATAGGAATATGAGTGACAAAGAAATTATAGAAGCTGAAACAGTAAAAAGAGAATGGTAATAATCCGTTAAAAAGTAATTCAATTAGATATGGAATATTTGAAAGAAAATGCTGAGGAATATTTGACAGATGATGAGAAATTTATGGATTTGCTATATTCAATAAGTGATAGAGGCGGAGTAGAAAAATTACTAAAAATGAGATTTTTATCAGGCGGAGTAGTACCGTTAAGAGATATTTTGTGGAGAAGTGGGAAGACTAAAGCAGAATTGGCAAATTATAAAGTGAAGTTTAGGAATATGGGGATAAATCTGAAGAGAAGAAGCCGGAAGATAATATTGTGAGGGAGTTATTGATGTCGGATGTTTTGGAGGGGAGTTTTAGAGGTTGGAAAAATGAGAAATATAAGAATTCCGAGGCTAAATGGTATTCTATTGATGGACATTATAATTTAAAAATAGAGAGAACAGGAGAAATATATTTAAAAATGAGATGGCATTATTATTACTATAACTGGTTTTTCAGGTACTACAGATGAAGGAAATGTCTATCACACTTTCAAAAATAGATGCAGATGATACTGAAAAATTTTATGAATTTTTTTGATTGACGTAATTCATGAGAAAAAAATGTGAAGGCGGATAATTTGAAGAATTATTTTGAAGATATTTATTGATATAATTTATTTTTCAAAAATATAGATAATATTTAGTTTTTTAGAAAAAAATAATGAAAAGAAAATTTTAAAAATTAGGAGAGAAAACTAATGAGTGATGATATTATTGTGATTGAAGATGTGCAAGAAGTTGAGACGATGAATGATGAGAGTACTAAGGCGTTGAAAGTGGTGCAATTAAATGTAGATTATTTGAGGGAGAATGCGGAAGAATATTTGACAGATGATGAGAAATTTATGGAGTTGTTGTATTCGATAAGTGATAGAAGTGGGGTTGAGAAATTATTGAAAATGAGATTTATTTCGGGTGGAGCAGTTCCGTTGAGAGATATTTTGAAAGAAACTGGGAAAACGAAAGAGGAGTTAGCGAATTATAAATTTAAGTTTAGAAAGTATGGGGATAAGCCGAATGAGAAAGAGACAGAGGATAATATTGTGAGGGAGTTGCCGATGTCTTATGTGTATGAAGGGTCGTTTGTAGGTTGGGAGAATGAAAAATGTACTCACGATTGCAGTAACTATAAGTATGGAAAATATAATGGGAGTAATCCTGCTGCAAAATGGTATTCAACTGATGAACATTATAATTTAAAAAAATAGAAAAAAACAGGAGAAATATATTTAAAAATGAGATGGTATTATTATAGCCATTCTATAGGTAACACCTATGAAGGAATGGATATTATACTTTCAAAAATAGATTTAAATGATACATTAAATTTCATGAACTTCTTAATAGATTTAATCTACGAAAAAAATGCAAAATCAGCTGAAGTTAAGAATTATTTTTGGAGACATCTATTAAAAAAAATTTTTTTAAAAATTGGAGGCAAAAAAATATGAAAAAGAAACTTTACTAGAAAGTTTAAAAAGAAATTGACTCAAAATTAGTAAATGAAGTAAAAAAACAAGATTTGTTTACAGATATTTATGAAGTGACGGATTTTTGATTTGTTAGGAGAGAATTTTTGGGGATATTGCACTTTATAAGATTAATGAGATTACTTATGAAGAAGAAGAGAAAGCACCGAGAAGAGAGGCTTTTTGAGAATGTTTTGGGAGCATTGAGGATAGTTTTAATAATTTTTTTGTACATTATTTTTGGGGACGAAAGAAAAAGTTTTCGATTTATTTTGGAGTTGCGAAAAAAACAGTTATATTGATTCAAGCAATAGCATTTTGGAATTGCAAGATGTTGGGGATATGATTCTAAAGCCGAGTATTGAAGGGAATTTTTAGAGGAAGTAAGATAAAAAGAAATTATTTCTGATGAAAAAGAAGAAGTTTTGAAGGTTATAAGAAATCAAGGAAATAAATATGCATATTTTTGAAGGAAATCCTGGAATAAATGAATCTGAAGATAGAAGCGATTTTTCAGGAATTGACAGATTGATTGACATAATGAGTGTGGGAAATCAAGGGACATTTGGACTTGTGATTTATGCTAATCCGATTCAGAAAGAGGAAATTGTAGAGATTGAGAAGGATATTTATAAACAGTATAATTATTATAATACGGTTCATAAGAGAAGTTATCAATTAGGGGAAAATGAGAGCAAAAATACTGGAGAGAATGTTACTGAAGGAACTGGGACTAGTGAGAGTACAGCAAAAGGTAAAAGTAGTAACGAGACTAGTGGATCTAGTGAGACAAAAACAGAAGGAAGCAGTGCTAGTGAGACTAAAGGTTCTAATGAAAGTGAAACAAGGGGAACAAATAAAAATAAATCAGAAGGAGGAAGTAAAACAATTACAGAAGGAAGTAACCTTAGCCGAACTAAAGGAACATCGACAAGTAGAACATCAGGAACTTCGTTGAGTAAAGCTACTGGAACTTCAACTAGCAAAACATCAGGAACTTCAGAAAATAAGACAATTGGAACTACAAAAAATCACAGTACAACTAAAAATAGCGGTTTTAGTACAGGCACATCTGAAACAGAAAACATTGAAATTATAAAAAAAGAAATTCATTCATGGATTTCATATATTGATGAAAACTTTATTGCCAATAATTGATTATGGAAAAGGAAAAAGGATTATTTAGAGTAAATACATATATTTTTGCTGATAATTCTGCAACTTTGCTTAAATTGGGAAATACATTGAAATCATTATCTTCTGGGAAAAAAAGGGAATAAAAGACCGTTGGAATATTATAGATTGGATAATGTGAAAGATAGAAAAATAATAAATAATTTAGTTAATTTTTCAAATGAATAAAATTCAAAATGATATTGAAAAAGATGAGTTTTATACTGTAAATTCAATAGAAATAGGAAATGGATTTGTTAATGATTTTTTTATTCATCAAAAAGAATTATCGTTGATTGCAGGACTTCCTAGAAAAAGAAGTAAAACGGATTAAAAAGTAACAAAACAAGTGGAATTTGGATTAAATACAACTGATGAAAAAAATGAAAGAACCATTGGAACTAGGAAATTTGGTACAAAGTGGGAAAAATATTAGAAAATTCAGAAGTAAATATTGATAAAAAAAGATTTGAATAAACATATTTTTTTGTTGCTGGAGTAACAGGAACAGGTAAAACGACTACTTGCCAAAGAATTTTTGCTTGAAAGTGGAATGCCATTTTTGGTAGTGGAACCAGCTAAAAACAGAATATAGAATTATGAAACTTAGTGAAAAAAACAGAAGATATGGTAATTTTTACTTTAGGTCAAGATAATATTGCACCATTTAGATTGAATCCATTCGAGTTTTTTCCACACGAAAGTTTAACTTCGAGAGTAGATATGATAAAAGCGGCTATTGAAGCATCATTTGATATGGAAGCAGCTATACCGCAATTAATTGAATCAACAATATATGAATGTTACAAAGATTATGGTTGGAACGTAAATACGAATAAGAATACAAAATTTGAAAATCCATTTGCAGACGATGTTTACGCATTTCCTACATTCAATGATATATTGAAAAAAGTGGATGCTGTAGCTGAGAAACAAGGATTTGATGAAAGATTGAAAAAAGACTATATTGGTTCAATAAAAGCTAGATTACAAAGTTTGACTCTAGGTTCAAAAGGACTTATGTTAAATACACCGAGAAGTATTGATTTTTGTGGGATTATTAGATAAAAAGGTTGTTTTAGAAATAGAAGAAGTAAAAAAATACTGGAGAAAAAAATCTTTTGTAATGGGACTTATAATGACGAATTTAAGAGAAGCATTGAGAGCAAAATATAAAGAAAATAAACATTTTAAAACATATTACATTGATTGAAGAAGCACATAGACTACTTAGTAAATTTGAGCCGGGAGATTCTGTTAATAAAAAAACAAGGTGTGGAAATTTTTTTGCTGACATGCTTGCTGAAGTTAGAAAAATATGGAGAATCGTTAATAATTGCTGATCAAATTCCGAATAAATTAACTCCTGAAGTGTTGAAAAAAATACGAATACAAAAAAATAATTCATAAATTGTTTGCAGAAGATGATAAAGAATCGGTTGGAAATACAATGATTTTTGGAAAAAGAACAAAAAGAATTTTTTTATCTAGTTTACCAACAGGAAGAGCAGTTGTTTTTCTCAAGGATGGTCAAAAAGCAGTACAAGTTCAAATAAAATTATTGACAAATACAACTTCAGATGAAGAAGTAGACGAACAAATATTGAAAGATAGTTGTATTAATTACTACAGAGAAAATTATAGAAGAGAAATATTTGCAGGAAGTAATATTTTTTTGATAGAGAGCCGACTTTTGAGGAAATGAAAACTATTATGGAATCTAGTAAAAGTGAATTATTAAATAGTTTTTAAAAAAATATGTATAAAGCATTGGAAAATCTCTAAAAGAAGTTTAGAAGATATAAGGAACAAAATAAATATTTTTTTAAAAAAAGCTAACAAAGAATATGTAAAAAAATATAAGAATTGCAACAGAAAATGAAAAAATCTATTAGCAAAAATATTTAAAAGAAAAAAATATTTTTGTTAAGAAAAAAACATAAATTAGAAGAAATTAATGGAGTAGAAGAATTAGAGAAAAAAATATAATAGAATTTTTGTCAGAAGAAATAACAGATGAAAAAAATAGATAGTGGAGATCCTTTAGAAATAAAAAAATTAGCAATGGAAAAAAATTAGGAAAAGGAGATGAATAATATGGGATTTTTGGAGTTCAGCAGGAAGTTTTTTTAGTGGAGTAGGACATGCAATAACAGGAGCAATTAGAGCGGTGGGAACTGCAATAGCTGGTGTAGGAAGAGCATTATTTTCTGGAATAGCAAGTTTAGCTGAGGAGTTGTGAAATTATTGAGTCCAAAAAGTCAAATAGAGCCAAAAGATTATGAAAAAAATTTTTCTTACACAGCAGAGGTTAGAGATATAAAACCTGAGAATTATGAAAGTGTTTCAAGTTATATAAGTGATGTGAAAGAATCAATGAAAGAATTAACTCCTGAAGAAGAAAATAAATTAGAAAATTTAAATGAAACAGAGAAGAAAAAACATAAATCAAATACAATTTCAACAATATTTCAAGCTTTTGGTGAAGATTTAGGATTGAAAGAACCGATTTCATTTGGAACAATAAAAAGGTGCGGCTGAAATAAAAATGGATGCAAACGAATTTAAAAAAATGCTAGAAGATCATAAAGATGGTAAAATTCCTACAACAAATATAGATGCATATTTAAATAATGAATTAGATGCAGATGATGATGTAGCAATGTATAAGTATTTAAAGGAAAAAAATTAGATAAGATGGACGAAGAGTTTTTTTGAAATCAAGTTTAGCTGAGGGAGTTGTGAAATTATTGAGTCCAAAAAAAGTCAAATAGAGCCAAAAGATTATGAAAGATTTTTCTTACACAGCAGAGGTTAGAGATATAAAACCTGAGAATTATGAAAGTGTTTCAAGTTATATAAGTGATGTGAAAGAATCAATGAAAGAATTAACTCCTGAAGAAGAAAAATAAATTAGAAAAATTTAAATGAAACAGAGAAGAAAAAAACATAAATCAAATACAATTTCAACAATATTTCAAGCTTTTTGGTGAAGATTTAGGATTGAAAGAACCGATTTCATTTGGAACAATAAAAAGGTGCGGCTGAAATAAAAATGGATGCAAACGAATTTAAAAAAATGCTAGAAGATCATAAAGATGGTAAAATTCCTACAACAAATATAGATGCATATTTAAATAATGAATTAGATGCAGATGATGATGTAGCGATGTATAAGTATTTAAAGGAAAAAAATTAGATAAGATGGATGAAGAACTTGAAAAAAATTAAACGAAAAAAATATAATAAAGAGCATATATTGATTAGAAATTATATCAGAATAAAAAAATATAGAAAAAAACAGCAAAAAGAATAATTGAGAGGAGCTGAGAAAAATGACAGTGAAAAATTTTCGATTGTGATTTATGTTTCTGAACAGGGAATTTTTGACAGAATATAATGGAAATGTAAAAAAATATCAAGGAGAAAAATTTTGTAATAGGGAAGTAAAAAGAATTTTTTTATCGTGGTTAAAAAAAGATTTTCGTTCAAAAAAATGTTTTTGATTTATTAATTTTTGGTACAGATTTTGAAAAAGTTAAAGAAATTTATAATGGATTTAATGATTTTTGAAGTTTTAGAAGATAGTGATTTTTACTTTTAGAAACTTTGGAAAAAAATTTTGCTTGAAAAATGTGAATTTAAAAGAAAATATAGTTTTGAAAAATTTCTAATAATGAAAATGAAAAAGATTTTTCATAACTAAAAAAAGGAAAAACAATTTATTAGAACAAAAGAAGAAGAAAAATTTTGAAAATGAGATTTTTGGTAATAACTAATAATAAGAAGTTTTTTTAAAGTAAGTTCAAAAAAATCAAAAAAATTGTTTCTAAAAAGAAAGAAAATTTGAATACAGTAGCAAAAAGATAAAGTGAATTTGAGTTCAATATTTTTCTAAGAAGTTGAAAAGGAATTAAGGAGAGATGGAAATGAATGATGGACAAACAGGAAAAAAATTTTTAAATGATAGTATAGAGAAAATAAAAAGGTATTTTTATCGATTATAGCCAAAAATTAGTACAAGAGTTGATGGATTAGAAAAGAGAATATCTGAAATTGAGAAATTAAATAATATTTATTCTCCAAAAAGAAACGATTTCTGATGAAGATAAAAAAATGAAGTAAAAAGAGAAATAATTTAGATTTTTGGAAATAAAAAAATCAAGAAATCGAATTAAAAAGAAAATCTAGATTTAAAAGGAAAGATTAGAAAATTTAAAAAAATGAAAAAAATAAAAGAGATAGAAGAAAAAGATCAAAGAATATCAGAACTAACAGAAAAAAATACTGAATTGGAAGAAAAAAAATAAAAAAATTAGAAGAAGAAAAAAAATGAGAAAAATTGATGAAATTGAAAAAAATAAGTAAAGATTTAAATCAAGAAAAAGATAATTTCGATAATTTAAAAATAGAATTTTCAAATTTTAAAAAAGGGAGCAGAAGCTGAATTTTTAAGGTTGAATGGAGAAATTAAATCTAGAGATGTTAAAATAAATGATTTAAACTTCAAAATAAATAATTTGTTGAGAGAAAAAGCTAATTTAGAAAAAAAAGGTTGATGACTTAAGAAGGAGATTTTTTTCTAAAAAAATCAAACGATAACTCATTTAGAAAAATCAAGTTAGTTCTTTGACAAAAGATGTGAAAAAAATAGGGATAATAAAATTTTAGGATTAGAAAAAGATAAATATGAATTAGAAAATGATAAAAATAACTTAATATCAAGATTAGCGGATTTTAAAGATTTAGAAGAATTAGAAGCTCTTTATAGCGAGTATTTGAAAAATTCCTGAAAATGACAGAGAGAAATATGATGCGATATTAAAAACCATATTTGGGAAAAGATATGTTTTTTTATATTTGGTAACTACAAAAATTTTTCAAATTATAAAGATTTTTTTAAAAAAATGATTTTTATTGAGAATGCTGATTTTTTTATGCTGTGTTAGTTAAAATCTATGATTATGTAATTAATGTAATGAATAAAGAGTATGATGAAGAAGTGTATGAATTTGTAAATCCTGAAATTGGTGAAAGATACAATCCAATTTCTCAAATACCATCTTCAAATAGTGTGAGCAATGGTGATGTAGCTAGAGTTATTGTTAAAGGATATCAAAGAAAAAAAGAGACAAAAAAATTATTGTATCAATCTATTGTTTTTATTAAAATAAAAAGTAAAGAGCAAGATAACTTTAAAGAATCTAAAAAAATGTTGAAAAAAATATTTAGAAAAGATTTAAAGTTATTTTTGTTTGTAAAAAAATGTTTTTGGAGTTAAAAAAATGTTGGATAAAAAAAATTTGGTTATGAAATGTTGATAACGAAACTTTATCAAGTGCTGTTGTTAAAAAAATATCGGGTAAAAAAATGGTTATGAAACAAATAGAATACAAGACGAAATAAAACGAGCGGTGGGAAATATAACAGAAAGAGAGAATTGTTTTATGAATGATATTAAAATAAAAGAATATTATAAAAAAAGTGAATATAAAAAGAGCAAATTTAAATGAGTTATTAGAATCAGAATTAACTGATATAAATGGTGGACATTGGGATGTTTTTGATGATGTGAAAGGATCAGAAAGTGTGCCTTTTGTGCAGGAAGAAAATATAAAAGTATATGGGAGAAATCCAGAAAACGATGTAGAAAAAAGTGCAATTGTAGCGATAGATTTTTGGAACAAAAAGTACAGTTGCAATTTATAGAGATAATGCAGAAACTATATATCCATTAGAAATAGGTTCGAATAGTTCTAATGAAAACTATAAAGAAAAGAATTTTGAAAATCCGACAATGATTGAATTTGGAGATTTTGAGAAATTCTTAAGATTGTATAAAGAAAAAGAAGGGCGTCCTTACACTGAATGGAATGATCTTCAAGTATCGCATCATGCACAAAATGATTTTTGTAAATTCAAATAAACCTGAAGTATTAAATTCAATATTGTCAGATGTAAAAACAATGGGCGAGTGGAAATCGAAAGATTAATATAAAAAGATAGAAGAAATGAGTATAGTATAAAAAAAAATTTTTTTAGAAGGTTCAGAAGACGATATTACTCCTGTTGAATTGTATGCTTATTACATTGGATTAAACCTTAATAATATGTGTAATAAAAAAATATTTTTTTAAGATACATTTTTGAGTTATCCTGTAACTTATGAAAAAAAGCTATAAGAGAAAAAAATAAGACTATGCTTTGAAAAAGGAATAAAAAAATCATTACCTGTAACGATTTTTAAACAATGAAAAATAATGAAAAAAATTTTCTGTAAAAAAATTTTTAATAGTGAGCCATTTTGTTATGCAGCCACAGCATTAGAACAATATAATTTTTTTAATAAGGTAAAAAGATGAAGAAGTATTTTTATGGTATATTTGATTTCGGTGGTGGAACAACAGATTTTGATTTTTGGGATTTTTTTAGAAAACTTGAGGGTGATGATAGATATTCGTATGAAATGGAAAGTATTTCATCGGATGGAAATAAGTATTTAGGTGGAGAAAAATATTCTAAGTACATTAGCGTATGAAACATTTATGTCAGAAGAAAAATATTGAAAATTTGAGAAAAAGTAATTTTCAAATTTATCTGCCTTTTAAATGAAAAAAACGCCATTGAAAAAAATTATGATATGATAAATGAAACAAAAAGAAGCTAAAAAGTAATTTAATAAAAAAATAGCTGAGGGATTAAGATTTATTTGGGAAAAATAGTGATATGCCAGATAATTACAATGATGATTTAGGAGAATTGTCAATAAATTTATTGGATAAATTTTCTAATCAAACTACAGTTAATTTAATAGTAGATATTGATAGATTAAAAAAATAGAATAAGAGAAATGATAAAAAAATGGAGTGGATGTGTTCTTTTGCTAATTTATCTTCAGCAATAAAAAAATAAAATGGTAAATGAGATTAATATTTTTTTAGCAGGAAATTCGAGTAAATCTGAATATGTTAAAAGAAATTTTTTTGAAGCAAAAAAAGTTAGAAATGCTAGATGGAAATGAAAAAAATTTAATGAGAAAGTAAAGATATTTCCACCATTAGGAACAGAAGAAGCTGAAGAAAAGCAAAGGGAAATGGGATATGTTATAGATAGAAATAAATTTATTCCAAATGGTAAAACTGGAGTTGCTTATGGAAGCATTTTTGCTTAGAAAAAAATGGAGAAATAAAGACAGATATTTCAGCAGAGGAAGTGCCATTTAATTATATTGTAGGAAGAAAGAGAAAAGGGAATTTAAAGATATTTTTAAATAAAAGAAGTTGGATATGATGAATGGAAAAAGTATATTGTTGCAAATGAAATTGAAAATGAAATTTACTTTACAGATGATTATTCTAACTTATTGAAAGATAGTGAATTAAAAAAATATAAAAAAACAATTATGATTGATTTAGATGATGAATATGATGATGATGAATTTATTTATATAGAAGTATTTCTCCAAATAAAAATTGAGTATTGCGTTTCTAATAGTGAAAAAAATAAAAAAAGAAGAATATATAGAAGAGCCAAAAGTGATAGATTTATCAAATGAATAGGAAGAAATGGTGTAAAGATGTTAAAAAGTAAACAATAAGGTCGTGTATTTGCATAAGGATACTATAAAAAAAGAAGAATTATATAACTATATTTCTAGGTTATATATTGATAATAAAGAAAAAAATAATAGAGTTATTTAAAAATATTGAAAAAGACTTTATTTGGAATATTTTAATACAAAAAAATAGAGACAGAAACTAAAAATAATAGATATAAAAAGAAAACTGATAATTTACAAATTAAAAGACCCTATTTTTTTGTGAAAAACAAAAATGAAATAATTGAAAGAAAAGAAGAATACGAAGAGGAATTATCAAAATATGGAATTTTTAGATTTCAATTCTTCAATTCCTAATGAATATTTATTTAAACAAATTAAGAATGAAAAATTATTATATTCAAAGAAAAAAATTTTTGAAAATGGGAAAATAAGAATAAGTAACAATAATTTTTCAAAAAAATATTGATGAATCGAAATAATAATTATGAAATTTATAATATAGAATTTGAAATGTTTACTGAAGAAGAAGGAAATTCTATAATATTTCCGATAAAAGAAATATCATTGAATACGAATGCTACGATAGAAATATTAAATTTATTAATTGAAAGAAAAAAATGGAAAAATTTTTATATTTTTGATCGAGAATTAGATATTTCTAAAAATTTGGCAAATATGATGTTTTTTTAATGTTATAGGAATGGCTCAAAAAGGAACTGATGAATATGTAGTTATTGTGAAAAATGTGAAAGGTTTAAGAAAAATTAATTGAAAAAGGGAGAAATTATTTTTGAAAAAGGGATTTCTTGAGGATAAAATTTTAGAAGAAGAAAATGATAAAAGTAAAATTGAATATTTAAAAACCAAATCTAAAAGATATGAATTTAGGATTATGGTCAATTTATGATAAAAGAAAATTTTCTAAAAGTGAAGATTTTAGAAAAGTGTATTCTGATGAAAGTATTTACGGAGAAAAATCCGCTTAATAACGTGGATAAAAAAATGCACAAGTATTGATAGAATTTGACAATGAAATGGTTAGAGTATTAATAAAAAGACTCAGATGGTAGAATATATCCTAAAAAGTATTTTTTTCTAAAAAGAAATGAGGATTCTATAGAAAATTTGAGTATTATGAAATTTTGTAATATTAAAAATTTTTTTGGAAGATTATGAAAAAAATTTGAGAGCAGACCAAATACTTCAAAAAAATGATATTTTTGTTTTCTTATGATGCTTTTTAAAGAATATGAAAATACTGAAAATAAAGAAAAATTTTTATTGGATAGATTTTCAAAACCCATTTAAAAAAATACAATTTATTTGGAAGAAATAGATAAAGAAATAAATTTAATTGAAATATTTGCATATACTTTGGGACTTTATTTGAATAATGAAATTGATAAAAAAATATTTTTTTGAGATATTCATTGTCATTTTCAAATGTTAGAACAAAAGAGGAACTCGACTTTATAAAATACAATTTTTGAAAAAAAGGTATAAGAAAATCAATTCCAACTTCAGTATTAAAAGATAAAGTAATGAGTAAATTTAAAGTAGAGTATCGAGTGGAAAATACAACATCTTTACTTGCTGGAATTTTTAAGTGAGCAAAGCAGTAAAGAAATAGAAATATCAGACATTCCAACAAATTATATTGTTTTTAAAATTAGATAAAAATGAATATAATTATTCGATGGGATATTATAAAAAAAATATTAGACAATGATAGATATGATTTAGAAATTAATAAAAAAAGTAGCAAACGGATTTTTTTGAATAAAAGAATTTGATGGAAAAGAGTTTTGGGAAATACAAGAACTTATCTGGAAAAAAATTAGAAATTTTTATTTTTTTAGATATTGAAAATAACAAAAAAATATTTTTTTCTAAAAAAAGTAAAAAAATAATATTTGATGTTATGCCTGAATTTAAAGATTTTGTTATTGGTGAAGTTTCAAAAAAATGGAAGAGTATGAATTTGAAATTGATATAATTGAAATTTTTTTGAGGGAGATAAAATTGTTTTTAGAAAAATGGAATTGAATTAAATAAAAAATTTTTTAAAGTTTATGGTCTTCTTCTTTGTCAAAGAAGTGGATGGATAAAAATGTATAAAGAAAAAAATTGTTGATGAAGAAGAATTTTTTTGTATAAGGTTGGGATAAAAAAAGAAATGAAGAATTTCAAGTATTACTAGATAATAATAGTGAAGAAGAATGGATTAAAACTTTACCAGCAGATGAGAAAAGAAATATGTCTGAATTTTTATGAATAAAAAAAGGTGAAATATATAATTTGATTTTTAGAAATAGAAAGAAGTTATGCAGATGCAGATATTTTTTTATAAAATCAAGAGGAAAAAGACACCATTGATTACACAGTAATTAACAAGAGAGGACAACAATTAGAAGAGATTAGAACGGAAGTTTTGGATTAATTTAGGAGGAAAATATTATGGCAGCAGTAATAATAGTAATATTAATATTAATAGCGATAATTATCTTTTTATTATGGGTAATAAAAAAACTTATCAGAAAGTTTAAAAAGTAAAAGAAATCAAAATGTCGAAAAAAAGTGGAATTGTAAATGAAGCAAAAATGAAAGCAGAGAATGATGGATTAAAAAAATAGAAATTAGAAATTTAAGAAGTCAATTGGGAAATTTACAAAAGTAATTCATCAAATGAAGAAACATTGAAAAATGAAATTAGAAAAATTGAATGAGAAAATAAAAAAATTTGAAAGCAATAGAAATGATGGAGAAAAGGAAAAAAACTTGAGCAACAAATAAAAAAATCTTAAATTCTGAAAAAGAAAAATTTGAAAAATGAAGCAGAGAAAAAAAGAAAAAAATTTGACTTTAAAAAAATAAAATGATTTGGAAAAAGAGTTGAATCAAGAAAAACAAAAAAAGCAAAAAGAAGTAGTTAAAAAAATAGTTCCTCAAATGAAAGTTTTAATGATAATTTTGAAAAAAATCTTTAATGATTTTAAGAAAATTTCTGAAAATGAAAAAAACGAATAGAAGTTATAATTACAGAAAAAAAGGAAAAAGAAGTATTTTTTTAGGACTAGGATTGCAAAGCATCAAATTTAAAATTATTATGGGAACAAATTGAATTTAATATCCAAAAAAATGAAAATCCAAAAAGATACAGAAATTTTTGATAGAAACATACTATTACTTTTTGAATTATATAATTCGTTATTTTTCAGCGCCTGTTTATACATTTTTTTAGATAATAAAATAGGAGATAGATATAATCCTATAACATCAATTCCAGTAAATACTGGTTATACAAAAAAATGAAATAAAAAAAGTTGTATTTAAAGGATATAAAAAAAGGAAAGGTGATATTGTTAAACAGTCGCTTGTTGTTTTTAGATTAAATTTTTATAAAGATAAAAAAATTGACTTATTTATTTTTTTAGTTTACAATGTAAACAAAAAAAGGAGAGTGATATTAATGTCTGTAATTTCAATTAGATTTAATGATGAAGAGGAAAAAGTAATAAAAAAAATTTATTGAAAGTAAAAGGATTTTTCGGTATCTCAATATATTAAAAGATCTAATATTTGAGAAAAATAGAAGATGAATATGATTTGGAAATATGTAAAAGAATATTTAAAAAGCAAAGGAAGAAGGGAAGTTAGTAACAATTCCATTTGAGGAGGCAGCTAAAGAATGGGATTTAGAGTAGAAATTTCGGAAGAGTTGAATAAGAAAATAAAAAAAGTTAGATAAATCTACTAAACGAACACTATATTCATATAAAAAAAGAATCTTGTAGATGTGGAAAATCCAAGAATAAAAAGGAAAAAGCATTGACAGGAAATTTAAAAAGGGCTTTGGCGGTATAGAATAATGGATTATAGGCTTATTGTGGATATTCAGGATGATATTTTTGGTAATAGTGGCTATTGATTTTGGACATAGAAGTAAGATTTATAATAAAAAAATTAAAATCACAGTTTATTTTAGCTGTGATTTTTTTAGTAAAAAGAAGGAAATTAAAAATTTTTTTAGTAGAAAAGAGTGAGTAAGATGGATATTAGAGAAGTTAGGAAAATAAAAGTTGGATTGGGAGAAAAATACGATAGATAAATTTATAGAAGAGAGTGATATATTAAAGGATTTTTCCTGATAAAGTAGAAGGGATATTAGAAGAGAATGAAAATAATAAAAAGATTTTTTTGATGTAGGAATAGGGGGAAAGTTGCTATAAAAAGGAATTATATGAAAAAGAAAAAAATCGTATAGAAATGTTGAAATTAAAAAAATAGAAGAAAAATAATCAGAAAAAAAAGAAGAAGATAGAGAATTTGATGATAGAGAATTTGATGATATTCTTAGAGAATGTTATGATATTTTTTTAGAGAACATGATTATTTTTTTAGAAAATATGATTATCTTTTTAGAGAAGATGATGATTTTCTTAGAAAATGTTATGATATTTTTTTAGAGGACGTGATGATATTTTTTTAGAGAACGTGATGATATTCTTAGAGAATGTTATGATATTTTTTTAGAGAATATGATGATATTTTTTTAGAGAATATGATGATATTTTTTTATAGAATCTATTTTTTTATTTATCTGGGAAAAAAAGATTTTTTAAAAAAATATTTGGAAAATAAAATTTCTTTAATTGGTTCAGAGGAATTAGTTAAAATAAGGTCTGCTTATGAAGAAAGTTATGAAGATATTAATGTATATGTAGAAATAGATAAAGATAGATTTAATGGGCAAACGTATGAAAATGAAATTGAAGATATAAATAAAGGAAGTTGGGATGTTTTTTTGATGACTTAGATGAAGAAGGAAATTTATGTTTTACTGAAGAAGAAGAGAGTAAAATTATAGAAATAGAAGATAGAATTTATGCTAGAAATCCTAAATATGATATTGTTGAATCAGGAGTAGTTGGAATAGATTTTTGGAACGAAAAGTACAGTAGTTGTATCTTATCGAGACGATAATGCAGGGATTAACAATAGTAAGACATTACCAATAAGAATTTCTGGAAATCTGAATGATATTGAAAGAACGGAAAAATTATGAAAATGCAACAATTATTCATTTTAGTGATTTAGAATCATTTATTGAAGAATATAATTTGTCTAAAGGTAGACCTCATACTCATTATTGCGATATCCAAGTATCATTAGAAGCAGAAAATGAATTGAAAAGAAATACAGAAGATTTTTGATATTAATGAATTTATGTTAGATTTGAAACAATGGGCCTCTAGTAAAAATAAAAAAAGAAAAAAAATTAGAGATGAAGAAGGATTTTTTGCATACGATAAATGGGTATTTGGATTTGAAAGAAGGAGAATTTGATCCAATAGAAATTTATGCTTACTACATTGGTTGTAGAATTAATAATATGGCACAATATTCGATATTTTTTTGGAATATTATCTTTCGTTTCCAGCAACTTATGAATTGGAAGTAAAAAAATCGGATATTGAATAGTTTTAGAAAAGGAATTATGAAATCATTACCGAATTCAATTTTGAATGACGAAGAGGTTATGAAGAGATTTAGGGTAGTTTTTGGAGCGAGTGAACCTGCTTCTTATGCGATTACTGCGTTGAAAAAGTTTTGTGTGGAACCAGATTTGGAAAATGAAATTGGGTATTCAGTATTTGATTTTGGTGGTGGAACGACTGATTTTTTTCTTATGGAATTTATTGTGAAAAAGGAAAATTCTAGAAAATATGATTATGAGATACAGGAATTAGAAAGTGGAGGAGATAAATATTTAGGTGGAGAAAATTTGTTGTCATTAATTGCGTTTGATGTATTTTTGCAAAATAGAGAAAAATTAGTGAATGGTAAATATTTTATCTCATTACCTGCGAATAAAAAAATCAGAAATAGGATTTGAAACATTTGTGTCAGAAGCGAGTCAAGCAGAATATAATATGAAAAAAATGATGGAAGCGATGAGAGATTATTGGGAAGGAAAAATTGGAAGAAAGTTTGAAGGATTCAGGGAAAGTGACAGTTTATCTTTCAAATAAAGAAAAATCAATATAAAAAAATGAAGAGCTCGATGTGGATTATGATAGATTAGACGAAATTTTAAAGAAAAAAATATTTATGGAGGAATTATTTCATTTTTAGAGAAATTTGATACAGTATTTAATAATAAGAAATTAAAAAGAAATTTATATTTTCTTGGCAGGAAATTCTTCAAAAAGTAAATTTGTGGAAGAAATATTTGAAAATGAATTAACAGAGGAATTTAAACAAAAATACAATATCATTTTTAAAAAAATGCTTATTCGATAGAGGAAGAAACAGAAGGAAAAAGTTATAGGTTTAAACTCAAAAAAACAGGAGTAGCCTTCGGATTGGTGGAATTGAGAGAAGGTAACGGAGAAGTAGAATATATTCCATTTAGAAATATTGCCAAAAAAATGAAGAAATTAATTTTAAATATTGCCTTGGATATAGTAAAAAGAGAAGATTTATCCCAGTTATTAATTTTAACACAAAAATACAACGAGTGGATAAAATATGATGATGTAGAAGATGAAAAAAATAATAGAAGTACTTTTATTCAGGAAACACAAGAGCAGAGGGAAAAGAATTTCCAGCTTCAGAGTGTTCAAGAATAAGAATTTTAGTGCAAGATGATGACAGAGGAAGTCTTTTTATTAGATTGAAAAAAATCCAAGTACGATTGAATATGTAATTTGTGAAGATGTTGAGAAGATTGATGAGGGGAAAAATTGTAGAGAGAGCTGTAATAAAAATTAAAAATATAATTTTTTTGGAAAGAGGAAAAACAATGAATCAAGAATTGAGAATATCAGTAGATATACCAGAAAGTTACCAAAATGAAATTAGAGAGGCTTATCAGTCTTATAAGAAAAACTTACAATGATATTTTTGAGTCAAATAGGAGATGTTGGGGAGGTAGAAATATTAGGTAGTAAAAAAATTATATGAAAATTTTACTGATAGAAAATTAACGGTATATTTTTTTCGGATAATGAGAAGTACTATAATGACGATATAGCTTATTATGAAGAAGATATTTATAATAAAGATATATTATGGTTACAAAAAGAGATTATTTTTTTCTTGGTATTATGATGGTGATATTGAAATTGAATTTAATGATGAAAAACAAGAAGAAATAAAAAAATCTATTAAAAAAATTGAGAGAAGTTTCTTCAAAAATATGATGATGAATATAATAATTTAGTAAAAAAATTCCGAATACTTTGGAGAATATAGTTATAAAAAAAGTAAAAAGAAGTTTGGGAGACAAAGGGAAAAAAAGGTATGTTTGTTTATCTATAGAAGCACATAAAAAGAAATATAAGAAGAGAAAATATAGTGCTTTTTTGGAGATCTGTTTTTAAGATATTATACTGGTGATTTTGTTCAAATGAAAATATTCAATCCTAGTGTTGAAAAAAATTACAAATTTTAAAAATGGCTGAAGAGCAATATTTTAAGATTAAAGAAAAAAATATTGAGAGAAGCAGAATTGAAAGAAGTAAGTGTGCGAAAACAAATATTAGAATTTTTCAAATGTTAGGAGTATTTTTGATAAAGAAATAAAAAAATTTGAAAGAGTTAATGAAAAAGTTTTTTTGAAGAAACTTATAAGGAAATTTCAAAAAAATTAAACTTTCTGTTGAAAAAGGAAATAAAAATCTTAGAAGATACAGTTGAGTTGGATGAAAAAGAAAAAAAGTAAAAATATGAAAAAAATGATAAAATTAAAATACGAAAAAAATTTGAAGAAAAATTGAGAATTTAAAAAAAATAAACCGAAAGAAATTATACAAAACTTGAACAGTGAAATAGATGATTACATTAGAAATGGAAAAATATATATTGAAAGATTAGAAGAATTAACAATTGGAAAGATTAAAGGGTTAAAAGAAAAAAAATAAGATTAGAACTAAATAAATTTCTAAAAAAATTTACCCAATGAATTTAAAAAAAGTTTTACCCAATGAATTTAAAAAAAGTAAGGAAAAAAAATTAGAATTGAAAAAGTTAGTTTCAATTTTTGTTGATAAAAGATTACGATAGATTCAGAAGTAAAAAAATACGATACAGAAATATATGACAGAAATAAAGGAAGCTGGGATATTTTTTGAAGCCACAGATGAAAAATAATGATGTTGTTATTGATGGAGAAAAAAATAAATGAAGAAATTTTTAGATAGGAAAAATTTATGGTAGAAATCCTAAAAATGACATTGTTAAATCAGGGGTGATTGGAATTGATTTTGGGACTAAAAAAGTACGGTTGTTGTTTCGTATAAAGATGATAATGAGGGAATAAATGGGAGTAAAACTTTACCAATTAGAATTTCTGGGAACTTGGATTCTATTGAAAGAACAGAAAATTATGAAAATACTACAATTATTCATTTTTGATAACATTGAAAAAAATTTATAACGGAGTATTTGTCTTCAGAAGGTAGACCATATACGCATTATGATGATATTCAAGTTTCGGTTGATGCTGAAAATGAACTGAAAAGAACTCAAAATAATTTTTGATATAAAACGAGTTTATGTTAGATTTAAAAACAATGGTCTGCAAATAAAAATAAGAAAAAAACGATAGCTGATAAAACTGGAAAAAGAAATAATTTTAAATGGTTATTTAGAATTAAATGAAAATGAGTTTGACCCAATAGAAATTTATGCTTACTATATTGGTTGTCGAATTAATAATATGGCACAATATTCGATATTTTTTTAGAATATATTTTATCATTTCCAGTAACTTATGAACTGGAAGTAAAAAAATAAAAATATTGAATAGTTTTTAGAAAAAGGGATTATGAAGTCACTTCCAAATTCAATTTTTAAATGACGAAGAAATTATGAAGAATTTTAGAGTGAAATTTGGAGCAAGTGAACCTGCTTCTTATGCGATAACTGCATTGAAAAAAATTCTGTGTAGAACCAGACTTGGAAAATGAAATTGGATATTCAGTATTTGATTTTGGTGGAGGAACAACAGATTTTTTTCTTATGGAATTTATCGTGAAAAAAAGAAAAATTCTAGAAAATATGATTATGAAATACAGGAACTTGAAAGTGGAGGAGATAAATATTTAGGTGGAGAAAAATTTGTTATCATTAATTGCTTTTTGATGTATTTTTACAAAATAGAGAAAAAGATGTTTGAGAAGGGATATGAAATTTCATTGCCAATAAATCAAAAAAATCTAAAATAGGGTTTGAAACATTTGTGTCTGAGTCAAATCAAGCTGAGTATAATATGAAAAAAATAATGGAATCAATGAGAGATTATTGGGAAGGAAAAATTGGAAGAAACAGAAAAAGAAAAATTGAAAAACGATTTATCTTTCAAATAAATCAGGGCAGTATCAAAAATGAAGAATTGGATATTGATTATAACAGATTAGATGAAATTTTTGAAAAAAAATATTTATAATGGCGTAATATCATTTTTTTAGAAAAAAATTCAAAGTGGTATTTGATGGTAAAAAAATTGAAAGAAATATATATTTTTCTTAGCAGGAAATTCTTCAAAAAAAGTAAATTTGTGGAAGAAATATTTGAAAAATGAATTAACAGAGGAATTTAAGCAAAAAGTATAATATTATTTTTGAAAGATGCTTATTCAATAGAAGATGAAACAGAAGGAGAAGTTATAGGATTAAATTCTAAAAACAGGAGTAGCCTTTGGATTAGTAGAATTGAGAGAAGGTAATGGCGAAGTTGAGTATATACCATTTAGAAATATTACTAAAAAAATGAAAAAAATTAATTTTAAATATTGCATAGGATATAGTAAGAAAAGAAGATTTGTTCCAATTATTGATTTTAATACAAAATATAATGAGTGGATAAAATATGACGATATTGAAAATGAGAATAGTATAGAAGTACTTTTATTCGGGAGATACAAGAGCAGAGGGAAAAAGAATTTCCGGCTTCAAAATGTTTGAGAATACGGATTTTGGTACAAGATGATGAGAGTGGAAGTCTTTTTATTAGATTGAAAAAAATCCAAATACAATTGAGTATGTGATTTGTGAAGATATTAAAGATATTGATAAAACAAAAATTTCAGAAGAAATATTAAAAATAAAAAAATATGATTTAAATTTAAATGATTCTATACTAAACCTCATTTAAATAACGAATGTATTATAAATCTTTTTAGTAGGTTAAACCTCATATTTACTTTCAAATAATCAAAATAAATATTCACTTTTTTTAAACAGGGAATAGCATTAAGTTATTAAAAAAAGCTGTATTTGAATTAATTTTTCATTTGCAGTTTTTTTATATCGTTGTATTTTTTTAAACCATATGTGCTAATATTAAGATGTTATAGTATCAAATCTATAAAAAGAAAGGAAAAACATTATGTTAAAAAAATATAAAAAGAAAGCTACCAGCATTCATATTTTCTGTATTTAAAATTGATAATAGCAGGTATTATTATTGGTCTTATCGTTGGAATAATTGATACGATTTTTTTGGAAGAGGATTGCTTTTTAATTGGAGATATTCGGAAGGAATATTTGTATTATTTTGTGCCTTTTTGGCTTTTGGCAGGACTTTTAATTGTTTTTTTATTTATCAAAAAAATTTGCTGGGAAGACTGGCAAGGGATGGGACTAATTTTTGAAGTTGGTCATGGGACTGAGAAGGAGATTCCTTTGAGACTTATTCCGATTGTGACGGTTGCGACTTGGATTACGCATTTGTTTGGGGGAAGTGCTGGGCGTGAAGGGGTTGCTGTGCAGCTGGGGGCGACGCTTTCTCATAGATTTAATAAGTATTTTAATTTTTCCTGATAAGTCTAAAGTCTTTTTGGTAACAGGAATGGCGGCAGGTTTTGGTGGATTGTTTCAAACACCGATTGCAGCGTTATTTTTTGGTTTAGAAGTTTTAGCATTGGGAAATTTGCAGTTGTATGCTTTGCTTCCAGCTGTTGTTGCAGCATTTACTGCCAGTTGGACTTCATCTTTTTTAGGATTGGAAAAAGTTTACTCATATTGTAAATATAACTTTATCAATAACTCCAATGACATTTGTAAAATTTGCAATTTTAGGAATAATTTTTTTGGAATTGCTGGAAATTTATTTGTTTATTTACAAAGTTTCTTGAAAAAAATTTGCTGCAGAAAAAAATTAAAAAAATCCATATTATCGAATTTTTTTATTATCGGAATTTTTTTCTTAGCATAATACTTTTTATTATTGCACAAAGGTCGATATACTGGGCTTGGAACAAATTTAATTGAAAACAGTTTTTTTCAGGAAACAAATTTTTGGATATGACTGGATATTAAAATTGTTATTGACAACATTGACATTGGCTGCTGGATTTCAAGGTGAGAAGTAACGCCACTATTTTTCAATTGGAGCTTCATTGGGTGTTGTGATAGCGATTTTCTTTGGTCTGCCGATTGAATTTGTTGCAGCTGCAGGTTATATCAGTGTATTTGGAAGTGCGACAAATACTTTACTGGCACCAATTTTTTTATTGGTGGAGAAGTTTTTTTGGATTTAATAATTTGCCATTTTTTTGTGATAATTGTGATTTTTTTGCTTATTTGGTTAATCGGAAAATATCGACTTATGGATTGCAGAAAAAAATTATTTTTAACGAAGAAAAAAATTTAAGAATAAAAAGTGACTGTTTAAAAAGCAGTTGCTTTTTTTATAAAAATATTTTTATTTTTGAGCAACTACTTTCATATGGTATAATAAAAATATGATAAAGTCTAGAAAAAAAGAAAAAAAAGAAAAAGAAAAGGATTTGATAGCATTGAAAAATCAATTAAAAAAATATCATTTCCATCAAACTTGCACGGGCACACAACTTATTGTGATGGGAAGAATAGAGCTGAAGAATATATTTTAGAAGCGATTGAGAAAAAAATTTTGTGAGTGTTGGATTATCAGGACATTCTTATGTTTATTTTTGATAAAGAGCCTAATATGTCTTTGGAAGGACTCTTAAATATATTGAAGAACTGAAATTTTTTTGAAAGAAAAATATAAAGATAAAATTCAGGTTTATATTGGAATTGAAGCAGATTTTTATTCTGGATTTAATCCAAAAATTGGATAAAAAAATTTGGGACTTGATTATAGAATAGGTTCAGTTCACTATGTAAAAAGATAAAGTAAAAGATGAATATTACTGCGTTGATGACACTCCAGAAATTTTGGCTTATGCGATTGAAAATTATGACAATGGCGATGAAAAAAATCTTTAATTTGTGCTTATTATGACAATATAATCGAAATGATTCATACTCAGAAAGCCAGATATTTTTGGGAGCATTTGGATTTGGTGAGAAAATTTAATGGTAACAGAAAATACTTTGATGAAAATTCAGAATGGTATAATAAAAAAAGTTGACGAAGTGTTAGATGAAATTTCAAAAAAACTGATATAATTGTGGAAATAAATACGGGAGGAATTTCAAGAGGATGGACAAAAACTCCATATCCAAGTGCTTTCATATTAAAAAAAGATTTTTGTCAAAAAAATATTCCGATTACGCTTTCTTCAGATGCGCATTCTGTGGAAAAATATTGATTATTATTTTTAAAGAAAGTGTGGAACTTGTAAAAAGAAATTGGATTTAAGAATCTTAAGATTATGAAAAACGGAAAATTTGAAGATTTTGAAATTTAGATTTAGTTTTTAAATAAAAAAATTAAATATTTGAAAATAATTTTTATAAAAAAATCAATTAAATTTTTTTACTATAAAATATACAAAAAAATTTTTTTATAAATAATAAAAAAAATTTAATTCAGAAGGAGAAAAAAAGGAGAAAAAAATGTCAAGAAATGTATTTATAACAGGAGCATCAAGCGGAATTGGAAAGGCGATTGCTTATGCATTTGGGAAAAAAATGGCGATGATTTGATTTTTGTAAAAGCGAGAAGAATTGGAAAGTTGGAAGAAATTAAAGCTGATATTGAGAGAAGATTTGGAGTAAATGTCTATATCTTTGAGTTAGATGTTATAAAAATATGATAAAGTTGTAAAAACTGTAAAAAAAATCTTGGAAAAAGTTTCAAAAGTAGATATTTTGGTGAATAATGCAGGATTGGCTTTGGGACTTGAAAAATTTCAAGAGTATAGCATTATGGATATGGAAATAATGATAGATACTAATGTAAAAGGTCTTTTGTATGTGAGTCGTGAAATTATACCAAATATGGTTGAAAATAATGAAGGGCATATAATTAATATGGGGTCGACAGCTGGAATTTATGCTTATGCAGGAGCAGCGGTTTATTGTGCAACAAAAGCGGCGGTAAAATTTTTGAGCGATGGAATTAGAATTGATACAATTGACAAAAATATTAAAGTTAGTACATTGCAGCCAGGAATTGTGGAAACTGATTTTAGTGAAGTTAGATTTCATGGGGATAAGGAACGGGCAAAAGATGTTTATTCAGGAATTGAAGCATTAAAAGCCTGAAGATATTGCAGATGTGGCATTATATGTCGCAAATCAGCCAAAACATGTTCAAATTTCAGATGTGACAATAATGGCAACACAACAAGCTACGGGATTTATGGTTCATAAAAAATAATTTTTGAATATGATTTTTATATTTAAAAATAAATTGTATAAAAAAATTTTTTTAACAAAAGATAGCAAGAAGTCTCCGACTTCTATAAGTGGGAGATGAATTGCTTTTTTTGTAAAAAAAATTGAAAAAAAGGATACATCCATGATAAAAATTTTTGTATAAAATATTGAAGAGAAATCATTAAAAAAATAATATTCAAAAATTAAAAGGAGGTGTAATTTTATGAAATATAATTTAGCATTCAAATACAGGATTTATCCAAATAAGGAGCAAGAATTATTGATAAATAAGACTTTTGGATGTGTTCGTTTTGTTTACAATACGATTTTGTATGCTGCTAATAAAATTTATGAAGAAACTGGAAAAAATAAAATAATTACACCTGCCAGTTTGAAGAGTGAAAATCAATTTTTGAAAGAAGTGGACAGTTTGGCACTTTCAAATGCTCAATTGAATATAAAACGATCATTTACGAATTTCTTTCAAAAAAGAGCGAAGTTTCCAAAGTTCAAATCTAAAAAGAATAATGTTAAAAGTTACACGACAAATTGTGTGAACAATTCGATACGAATTGAAGAAAATAAATATTTGGTTTTGCCAAAATTGAAAAGAGTAAAATTAAAATATCATAGAGAAATACCAAAGAATTATAGAATAAAGTCGGTAACATTGACAAACAGTAATGGAAATTACTATGTTTCTGTTTTGACGGAATTTGAAAAAGAAATTCAAAAAAATGTCAAGTAATGATAAAAGTGATTGGACTTGATTTTTTTCGATGTCTGAATTATTTGTCAGCTCTGAAAACCAAAGGGCTGATTATCCAAGATATTTTAGGATGTTGGAGAAAAAAATTGAAGAAATTACAGAAATCATTATCGAGAAAAGTAAAGTTTTCTAAAAAAATTGGTATAATCAAAAAAAGCAAAAAAATATCAAAATTGCATGAATATATTAAAAATTGTCGAAGAGATTTTTTTACATAAATTATCGAAAAAAATTGTCTGAAACATATAATGCAGTGAGTTGTTGAGGATTTGAATATGAAAAGGGATGAGCCAGGCATTAAATTTTTGGGAAAAGTGTAGGAGATAATGGGATGGGGAATGTTTTTGAGAAATGCTTGAGTATAAAGCTGATGTTTTTTTAGGAAAACAATTTTTGAAGATAGATAAATGGTTTCCATCATCGAAAACTTGCAGTAAATGTGGAAATATAAAAGAGGAACTGAAATTATCAGAAAGAAGTTATAAATGTGAGTGCTGTGGAATTGAGATTGATAGAGATTACAATGCGGCACTGAATATAAGAGATGTTGGAAAAGAAATGTTGAAATATTAGGAAACAAAAAAACAGGGCAGGGACTGTCCAAAGAGCTTGGTAAATATATTTGGCTAGCAAAAGCAGATACTTCCCAAGAAGCTCCCGCTTCTAAAAGCGGGAGTAGTTCACTTAAAAACTAAAAAAAGAGAAAAAGAAGAAAAAGAGAAGAAAAATAAAGAAAAGAAAGGAACAAAATATTAAAATGTTAATTGGAAATAATGAAACAACTAAATTAATCGATCGTTACGCAATAGATAATTTAAAAATTCCAAGTGTTGTTTTAATGGAAAATGCGGCAATTGATTTTGTCAATGAAATTGATGAAAAACTTGATAACTTTTTGATTGTCTGTGGGAAAGGAAATAACGGTGGCGATGGATATGCGATTGCACGGCAGCTTTTGGTCAAAAAGGTAAAAAAAAGTGAAAATATTTGGAGTTTCTTTTTGAAAAATTTAAGTTGTGACTGCAAAATTAATTATGATATTTGTAAAAAAATATTGAAATTGAGATGTCAGATAATATAGAAAAAAATTAAAAACTTGGATTTTACAAAGTGATTGCATAATCGAAGGGATTTTTGGAACAGGGCTTAATTCAGAAGTTAAAGGAGTTTACAAAAAAATTATAGAAATTGTAAATGAGTATTCAAATCAAAAAGAAGTTTATTCCATCGATATTCCTTCAGGAATAAGTGGAGATAATGGTGAAATTATGGGGACTTGCGTAAAAGCGGATAAAAACAATTTCATTTGTAACTTATAAAAAAAGGCTTTTTGAACACAAAAAAATTCAAAAATATTTTGGAAAAATTGTGATAAAAAAATATTGGATTAAATCAAAAAAATTTTTTTAAAAATCTTATAAAACGAATATTACTTGACAAAATTGGATATAAAAAAATTTGCATAGAGTTCGAAATGTAAATTCTCATAAGGGGATTTTGGAAAAGTATTAATTTATGCAGGAAGCAAAGAATTTTCTGGTGCAAGTGTCCTAGCTTCAAATTCTTGCGTTCGAGCGGGAGCTGGGCTTGTGACTCTTTTGACATCGGAAAAATATTTTTAAAAAAATAATATTTTTATCTGAAATTATGCATTTAAATATAAATAGCTCAAGAACAATTTCTGAAAATGATTTTTAAAAATGAATTACAAAAAAATAGAAAATAATATTTTAAATTCAGATGTGATTGCAATAGGGCCTGGAATTGGGAAAACTGAAAAAAATCATTGACAATTTTAGAAAAATTATTAAATTATGAAAAAAATAATAAAAAAATAAAACGATAAATTTGGTGCTGGATGCGGATAGCGCTAAATTTAATTTCAGAAAAATCCTAAATTATTTGAAAAAAATAGAAAATCGTGCGATTCTAACTCCGCATATTGTAGAATTTTTCAAGACTTTCAAGATTATCCCTAGAAGACATTCTTTTAGATAAATTTACAAAAAGCAAAAGAATTTGCAAAAAAATATAAAGTAATTTTACTTCAAAAAGGAAAAAAATACGATAATCACCGATGGAAACAAACTTTTTGTAAATAGCACAGGAAATTCTCACATGGCAAATGGCGGAATGGGAGATTGTCTTACTGGAATTATAACTTCGCTTGTCGCACAAAAATTACAATTTAATTGAAAGTGCTTGTATTGGAGCTTTTTTTGCACGGATATATTGGAGATGAGCTTACAAAAAAACAATATATTGTAAATGCAAGTCATGTCACTGAAAAATATTTCCAAATATATGAAAGAAATTTTTGAAATGTGATTTTATATTTGGGGAGAAAAATTTGATGATTAAAAATGATATTTACAATATTATTGATTTTGAGAATAGTAGAAAACGAGAATGTGAGAGTGATTATTTTAATTCTAAATTTTTGAAAATGTTTCCAACTAAATATGAAAAACTATTGCGAGAATATGAAGTTATTTTTGTTTAAAGACAATGTAAAAACTTTCATTTTTGAGTATGGATTTTTTTCTGATGATTTTTCTTTATGATGGAGAATACAGTTTTGTTGAAAGAATTTTTTTAACTTTGTTTGGAATTATTCGTTTAAAAGATTCAGAGAAAAGTTTTGATAATTTTATTGATTTTTGAAAAAAATAAAAAAAATTTAAAGAGATATTTGATAAAAATATAGAGAAATTTTTTTAATGAAAAAAATTGATAAAGGGGATAAAAAAAGTTATAGATTTTATGAATAGATTAAAACTAGAGATTTCTCAAATTTTAAAAACTTTTTCTTTGAAAGAAGTTGAAGAATATCGTGAAATTATTAAAGAGTATGCTGGGAACAACTTGGGAAAAAAATGAAAAAGTTAAAAAAAGAAATCTGAAAATTTATTTTCACAAAAAAAATTTTATTATATAAACTTATTAGTTTGGAAAAATTTATTGAATGTTCAATATGAAAGACATTTTTTTACAAAAATTATGTTTGTATTTGGAATGATTTATATTTGGATAATGATTATGATGATAACGGCTCTTTTTTTCAAATTTATTTTTTTCTTAATAAAATTGATAAAGGTGTTTATTTTTGCTGATGATATTGATACTTTTTTTCATTTGAATTGACAAAAGTTGCAAAATAGTTTTTGATGAATTTATGGATAATATTGAAAAATTTTGATTTGGCTAGTTATAGCCGATTTTTTTAAAAAAAATAAAAAAACAATGCTTGAAAAGTCGTCTAAAAATAATGTAAAATTATAAAGTCCAGTAAATATTTATAAAAAAATTTATTGGCTTTAATTTTTATTGCAGAAAGTTGAAAATAAAAAAATGAGTATAAAAAAATAGTTACTGAAAAATAAGGACAATATAATTGAGTTTTTAGAATTTAAGAAAGATGAAAATATCAGTTGCTTTTAATTTAAAAAGATAGTTTGAATGAATTAAAAAGAAACTGGAACAGTTGTAATTTTAGGAAACTTTGATGGAGTTCACAAGGCTCATAGGAAAAATTTTTTTCAAAAAAAGGTGTAGAAAAATGCACGAAAAAAATGGTTATAAAAACAGTCGTTTATACTTTTTAATGAATATCCAGATAAAAGGCATACGAGAATAACAAATCAATCTGAAAAAGGCTTTTTATTATGAATAATGAAGGAATTGACTACTTATATTTCGAAGAATTTGAAAAGTTAGAAATTTTTTTCGCCAGAAAATTTTTGTGAAAAAAAGATTTTGATTGAAAAAAATTAAACGCAAAAAAAGTTTTGTGTGGCTTTAATTTTACTTTTTGAAAAAGGTAAATCTGAAATCCAGAGATTTTTAAAAAGAGCTTTTTGAAAAAAATGGAATTGAGCTGGAAGTTCAAGAAGCAGTTTTTGATAATAATTCAGAAGTTATAAGCAGCACAAATATACGAAAAATATAAAAAGAAACAAATTTAGAAAAAGTGAAGGAACTGCTTGGACATAATCTTTTAATTCTTGGAAAGGTCGTTCATGGAAAAACAGCTTGGTCGGACGATTGATTTCCTACGGCAAATTTAAAATTTGAAAATCGAGTTTATCCAAGTTTTTGGAGTTTATGGCGTAAAAAAATTTATTTTTATGAAAAATGGGATTTGTAAAACTTATGCTGGGAGTTATGAATATTGGGAGAAATCCTACTGTTGACAAAGATAATTTGAGCGTTGAAACGCATATTTTTTTGATTTTGACAAAGATATTTATGGAAAATATATTTTGATTGAAATTTTTGAAAATATTAGAAAAGAAGTGAAAGTTCGGATCGATTGATGAACTAAAAAAATCAAATTGACAAAGATAGTAAATATTGGAAAAAAATAAAGTTGAGAAAATTAAAAAAATAAATAAAAAAATAAAAAAATCAGAAGAAAAAAAAAGAGAAAAGAGAAAAGAAAATAATATAGAATAAATATAAATAAATAAATAAATAAAGGAAATAAAAAAATTTATGATTAAAGATACGATTAATGTAAAAAAATTAATAATTTTGAAGGACCTTTAGATCTTCTCATTCACTTGATTGAAAAAAAGAAAAATGGATATTCACAAAATTAATATTTCTCAAATAATTGATGATTATTTAGAATATATTCACAGCCAAAAAGGAAAAAAATTTTCGAATAAAAAGTGGAATTTCTTGTGATGGCTACAGATTTAGTGGAAATAAAGGCTTATTCGGTTTTGAATGAAAATAAAAAAACTGAAAAAGTTGAAAAATTTAGAAAAAAAGATTTTTGGAATACAAGTTGTTTAAAGAGATTTCTCAGTTATTTGCAGAAAAAAAGAGAATGAATACAATGTTAGTCATTTGAGAATGGGAAATCAGAATTTTGGAGAAAAAAACTGTGGAATATGATATTTCCAGCCTAACTTTAGAAAAATTTGATTGCAAGTTTTTAAAAAAACATTTTTGAATTCAAAAAAATATGAAAAAAATGTTCAAGAAAAACATAAAATTAAATTTGGAAGAAGAGTATACGACAAAGGAGGCCCATTTCGAAATTACAGAAAGTATTAAAAATGAAAAAAAGTTCTATTTAGTCATTTACTAAAAAAATAAATTTTCTAAGATACGGATTGTGACGATGTTTTTTTATGTATTTTAGATATGTTTAAAAATGGCGAAATTGATATAATTATCGATCAAAATAGTTTTTTTGTAACAAAAATTATGTAAAAATTTTTATAAATTATAAATAAAAAGGATTATGCGTTATCCATAAAAAAATGCAAATTTATATTTTTATTAAAAAGGAAATTAAATGTTTAAATCTAGTTTTATAGTAATGATAATAAATATGTTAAGTCGAATTTTAGGACTTATAAGAGAAATGATTATCGGAAGTGTTTTTTTGGAGCGACTGGAATGACAGATGCTCTATGTCAGCGCTACAAAAAAATTCCAAACTTTTTACGACATTATTTGGGGAAGGATCGCTTGGAACGGTATTTATTCCAATTTATAACCGTGGAATGGCAGAAGAGGGAAAAGAGAGAACAGATGACTTTGTATTTTTCACTTTTAAACTTAATAGTTGCATTTACATCGACACTTTCTGTAATTATGATATTCTTTTTCTAAACAAATTTTTAAAAAGTGACAACAGGTTTTAATGATCCCAAAAAGATTTGATGCAGCGAATAACTTATTGAAAATCGTAGCTTTTTTTATTTTTTTATTTATCGCACTATCTGGAGTCGTATCGTCACTATTAAATAATTACAAAAAAATTCGCAGTTTCAGCGTCGATGGGAATTGTATTTAACTTGACAATCATAGTTGGAACTTTAATGCTAAAAAAATAAAATGGGAATTTATGGACTTGGTGTAGCTTATTTGCTTTCAGTGAGTTTTTTTCAGTTAGTGATAATAGCTTCCACAATTTTTTTCAAATTATGAAAAAAATATAAATTTATTTTTAAACTTAAAAGATGAATATGTAAAAGAAATGTTTGTTTTAATGGTTCCAACATTAGTCGGAATTTTTTTGGCTATCAAATAAATGAAATTGTTGACAACAGGTTTGCAACTTCACTCCAGCTGGAACAGCAAGTGCATTAAATTATGCAAGTAGATTATACTTGCTTCCAATAGGAGTTTTTTTGCAATTTCACTAGCAGTTGTAATTTTTCCCGACATTGTCAAAAGCTGTTGTAAAAAAATGATAACAGAACAGTGAGAAGAGTTGTTCATCAAGGATTATATATGCTATCTTTTCTAATCGTTCCATCAAGTGTAATTTTTATTTGGATATGCAAAAGAGATAGTAAGATTAGTTTACGAAAGAGGAAAATTTAATGCGGCAGCTGTAAAAGTTACTTCAGAAACATTACAGTTTTTATGCTTTTGGGACTTCTATTTTTTTCTCAACAATACATCTTCTTACAAGAAGCCATTATGTGTACAAAGATAGAAAGACACCTGTTATTTCATCTTTTACTGCAATATTTATAAACATAGTTTTAGATTCACTTTTGTATAAGCAATATAGACATGTTGGTTTGACATTCGCAACTTCATTTTTCTGCAATGGTAAACTTTATAATTTTTATATTTCGCTAAACAAAAAAATATGTAAAATTAAGAAACTTAAAAATACATTGCAATTTTTAGGAGTGACATTTGTAACTTCGATGATTTCTTATTGGGGTTCAAGCGTGATAAAATTTCAGAATAAATATGGAATTGTTATTAATTTAACTATATTTGCAATAATATATTTGATTATTTGGTTTGTTTTGATATATACTTTTTAGAAAAGATTTGATAAGAAAAGTTTTTGAGAAGAAGAAAATGGTAAAAGTTATGATAAAAAGAAAAAAATTGAGATACACAAAAACGGGAAAAAAAGAATAGAAAGTTACGAATTTGACGCAAAACTTCATCAAAAAAAGTTGTGATGGACAAGTTTCAATTTGAAAATCACATTTTGGTAAAAACATCCAGAAATAACGCTGGAGATAATAAAAAAAGTGCTTGAAAATCCTGATATTGTGACAAAGCAGTCGAAATCTAAAAAAGAGCATTTTTATCAAAAAAAAATAAACAATCTTAATTATTTCGTTGTAATTTCCCAAAATCCGAGCATAAGAAAATTAAGATTTGTCGTAACAGCTTTTATGGCAAAAGATACAAAATTTTTTTAAAAGAAAAAAATAAATATATAAGATACAAAACTAAATAAATAAAAATTTGCAATTTTTTTAAAATTAGTTATAATAAAAAAAGTATCAGATATAAAATTGTAATAAATATAAAAAATAAAACAAAAAAAGAAAGTAAAGAAAGCGAGGAAAGTAATTTGTTTAAAGAATTTAAAGAATTTATTTCAAAAGGAAATGTGCTAGACTTGGCAGTCGGTGTGATTGTGGGAGGAGCCTTTGGTAAAATTGTAACTTCATTAGTAGATGACATAATTATGCCGATTATTGGACTTATTATAGGAGGAATTGACTTTTCAGGGTTAAGTCTTAAAATAGGGATGCAACTGTAAAATATGGAATGTTCATTCAAAATATCGTAAACTTTTTAATCATTGCATTTTCAATATTTTTAGTAGTAAAAGCGGTAAACAAAATGAGAAGAATTAAACCAGAAAAAGAAGAAGCACCAGCAGAGCCACAAAAAGACTAATGAAGAAATTTTATTAACTGAAATAAGAGATTTATTAAAAAAATAAATAATTTAAATAATTATCATCTTATAAGTGAAATCAATTGAGTCAATATTATTTGGCTCCTTTTTATTATTGTACTTAAAATTTACAAATACACGGTTGTTTTTAAAAAACAAGTATGATAAAATAATACAAAGAAAGCAAAAAAAATATATTAGATAAAAGATTTAATTGGAGGTAAAATGTTAAATCAAAAAAACAAAAAGAAATTTTTTTCTATAATTGCACATATTGATCACGGAAAATCAACAATTGCAGATAGATTACTAGAATTTACTGGAACGGTGACAAAAAGAGAAATGGTTGATCAAGTATTAGACAGCATGGATTTAGAGCGTGAAAAAGGAATTACAATAAAGGCCCAAGCTGTTACACTTAATTATGTTGCCAAAGATGGCGAAACTTATGAATTAAATTTAATCGACACTCCTGGACATGTGGATTTTATTTACGAAGTTTCTCGTTCACTTGCAGCTTGTGACGGAGCACTTTTAGTAGTTGATGCAGCTCAAGGAATAGAAGCGCAAACTTTAGCAAATGTCTACTTAGCTTTAGAAAACGACTTGGAAATTCTTCCTGTAATAAACAAAATCGATTTGCCGTCAGCTGACCCTGATAAAGTTAAAATGGAAATAGAAGATGTGATAGGACTTCCAGCCGATGAAGCAGTTTTGGTTTCTGGAAAAACGGGAATTGGAATTGAAGATTTGCTTGAAGCTATAGTTAAATATATTCCTGCGCCAAAAGGTGATGTAAAAGCTCATTTAAAAGCGTTGATATTTGATTCTCATTATGATGATTTTAGAGGAGTTATCACATATATTAGAATTGTTGACGGAAAAATTTCTAAAGGTGACAGAATTAAGATTATGTCAACTGGCAAAGAATTCGATGTACTTGAAGTCGGAGTTTTCTCGCCAAAAATGAAAGAAACTAAAGAGTTGACAGTTGGTTCAGTTGGATATATCATTACTGGAATCAAATCAATCAAAGATACACAAGTAGGAGATACAATCACTCATGTTCAAAATCCGACAGATTCGGCACTTGAAGGGTACAGACCTGCTCTAAGCATGGTTTTTGCTGGAATTTATCCAGTTTCTACTGATGACTATGAAGACTTGAGAGAAGCTCTTGAAAAATTACAGTTAAATGACGCTTCATTATCTTATGCTCCTGAAACTTCTCTTGCGTTAGGATTTGGTTTCAGATGTGGATTTTTAGGACTTTTGCATATGGAAATAGTTGTGGAAAGATTGCGTCGTGAATTTAACATTGACTTGATTTCAACAGCACCGTCTGTTAAATATCATGTAACACCTGAACAAGGACAAATGATAGTAATTGATAACCCTGCAGAATTTCCAGAAGGGAAAAAATATATTGAAGAGCCTTATGTAAAGGGTACAATTATTGTTCCAAAAGATTATGTTGGAAATGTGATGGAACTTTGTCAGGAAAAAAGAGGAACATTTATCAATATGAATTATCTTGATGAAACGAGAACTATGATCAGTTATGACTTGCCACTTGCAGAAATTGTAATTGATTTTTACGATAAGTTAAAATCTCGAACAAAAGGTTATGCTTCTTTTGAATATGAAATGATTGGCTACAAAGAATCAGATTTAGTAAAAGTTGATATTTTAGTCAGTGGAAATCCTGTAGACGCCTTTTCATTCATTGCACATAAGGATAACGCTTATTACAGAGGTCGTGCAATTGTTGAAAAATTAAAAGATGTAATTCCAAGACAGCAATTTGAAATACCATTACAGGCTGCATTAGGTACAAAAATAATCGCAAGGGAAACAATTAAGGCACTTAGAAAGAATGTGCTTGCAAAATGTTACGGTGGAGATATTACTCGTAAGAAAAAAATTATTAGAAAAAAACAAAAAAAGAAGGTAAAAAAAGCGAATGAAAGCGATTGGAAATGTTGAAATTCCACAAGAAGCATTCTTATCAGTTTTAAAAATTAAATGACTAATTTTGAATAAAAAAATAAATAGAATAATAAATTTAAAGAAAAAAATTTTTAAAATAGATAAAACAATATATAACATGGAATAAATATAATAAAAAAAATTATATAGATAAATAGATAAAGAATTAAAATATAAAAATAAAAAGAAAGAAAAAGAGAAAGAGAAAGAAAGAGATAAAAAGTGAACAATAACAAAAAAATAATAACAAAGATTTAAATAAAAAAACATAATATTTTTTTGATGTAGAAACAAATGGATTTAAAAGGAGTTCAGTCTTATCTATGTCAGCGATAAAAAGTAAATTATGATTTTTGAAAAAAAGTGAATGGTCAAAAGTTTCGGAATTTAATAGATTTTTATTTCAGGGAAGAAGATGAAGAAATGAATGAAGGTGCAATTAATGTAAATGGATTGACCGATGAAGTAATTGCTTTTGAGAGAAAAAAATTGAAAGACAAAATAGGAGAGTATCCTTTAACTTTTAAAAGCGATATGGACAATTTTTTTATGTTTTGTCAAGATACTGATCATTTTGTTGCTCATAATATAAGTTTTGACAGAAGTTTTGTTGATTTTTTTCGCTAAAAAAATCAGTTTGATACAATGAAAGAAAATATTGACATTTTAAAAATTGAAAATAATTGTGGAAATTACAAATGGCCAAAAACTTATTGAATGTGCTAAATATTATAAAGTTCCGTTTGAAGAAAATCAATTTCATGGAAGTTATTACGATGTTTTAATTATGTTTAGAATTTTTTTATAAAATGACTAAAAATGAAATTGCAAAAAAATCGAATATTTAATTTTTTTGGAAAAAAAGATTAATTAATAATAATTTAGATAAAAAAACAAATAAATAATATTTTGAAATTGAAATTGAAGAAGAGAGATTATTTTAAAATGAGTATACTTTTTGCGAAAAAAAGATGATTTTAAAAAAATGAAGATGATAAAAAAATAAAAAAAATGCGAAGTAATTTTGGAAATAAAAAAAGTTATGAAGAAAAATTTAAAGTTTGAGTTAATTGAATATTTTTTTCTAAAGAAATTTCGGAATTGATAAAAAAATAATGGTTATCATGATGCTATAAATTTTTGTTCAAGATAAATTGAATACTCATTTTGAAATTCCATTAAAAACAAAAAAAGAAAAAAAGATGTAACAGGAAATTTAAATGAACTTATTTTTAAATGAAAAAGACAAAATTTAAAAATTTTTTTATATATTTAAAAAAACGAATTATTAAACTGCAAAAAGTTTTTATTTTTATTGTGAGTTTTATAAGATATTCAGGGTCTTCAAATACTTTTTAAGTGTATTGGATGAACTTGAGAAAAAAAGGAATAAAAGGTGAGATTATAACTTCTGTTTATTTGAATATAACAGATTCAAAATCACTAAGAAAACTTCTCAGTTATAAAAAAATATAAAAGTAAAAATTTATAATAATTCGAGTGAAAGTTTTTCATACAAAAAGCGTATTTATTTGAAAAAAATAAATACCATACTTGCATAATAGGTTCTTCAAATATAAGTCAAAAGTGCTTTATATTCTGCAGAAGAATGGAATGTTAAATTGACAGAAAGCAGTTTTTTTCAAATTTATAAAAAAATCAATTTCACAGTTTAAAAAAATCTTTGGAACAGCGATAAAGCTATTGAACTCAGTGAAGATTTTTATTTTTTTGAGTATGAAAATTATAAAAATAATTTGAAACTTCAAAAAAACTTTTTGATTATAAAAAAATAAAAAAAATAATAAAAAAATTATTTTGAACCTAACACTATGCAAAAAGAGCTTTTTGGAAAAAGTTAGAAAATACTAGAAAGTTAGGAAAAGAAAAAAAGGACTTGTGGTTGCTGCAACTGGAACGGGGAAAACATATCTTGCAGCTATGGATATAAAAAAATTTTTTTGAAAAAGAAGGAAAAAAAGTTTTTTTGTTTTTTTAGCACATAGAGAAGAACTTTTGGAAAATGCGATTTTAGTCTGTAAAAAGATTATGAAAATTACAGAAAATAAAATTGGAAGAGTTTTTTGGCGGAAAAAAAGAAATTGAGAAAAAAATTGTTTTTTTGCAACTGTGCAATCACTTCAAAATAATTATCTTGAATTTTCTAAAAATTACTTTGATTATATCGTAATTGATGAATTTCATCATTCGAGTGCCAAAAGTTACACAAAAATTATAAACTATTTTAATCCAAAATTTCTTCTGGGCCTTACTGCGACACCTGAAAGAATGGACGGAAAAGATATTTTAGAACTTTGCGATTATAATTTAGTTGGCGAAATGGGATTGAAACGAGCAATGGAACAGGATTTAATTGCACCTTTTCACTATTTTGGAATAAATGACGAAACATTTGATTATGAGAAAATTCCTTACAAAAATGGAAAATATCAGGAAGACATTTTGGTTAAAAATTTGTCGAATAATAAAAAGAGTCAATTATATAATTGAGAACATTAAAAAAAATCGGATTTGATGGCGAAAAAGATGAGCTGCATTGCTTTTTGTGAAAAATATTAATCATGCTAATTTTTATGAACGAAAAATTTTTAATAAAAAAATGGATATATTTCAGAAATTTTAACTTCAAGAACTTCAAAAATTTGAAAGAGAAAAAAATTTTAGAAAAATTTTAAAAAAATAAAAAAATTGAAATTTTTATGTGTCGTTGATATTTTTAAATGAAGGAATTGATATTCCAAACATAAATTTACTTTTTATTTTTTTAAGACCAACTTTTTTTCGTCCACAATTTTTTTACTCAGCAAATTGGTCGTGGACTGAGAAAATGTGAAAATAAAGATTTTTGTAACGATTATAGATTTTTATTGGAAATCACAAAAAAAGATTATATCATTGCAAAAATTTTTTATGAAGAAATGTTAAACAATAAAAAAATATTTTTGTATAGCAAAAAAAGAAAAAAATTGATAAAAGGAAATAAAAGCTAATTTTTGAAAATGTTCCGATGGCATCATATGTTGAATTGGATAGAATTTGTCAAAAAGAGAATAATTGATAAAATAGAAAAAAATTAATTTTAGTTCTAAAATGATGTTAAAAAGAAGCATATGATAACTTTAAAAAAATGAAATTGGAAAAAAAAGATGAAGAAATTTTTGAAATTTTTAGATTTCAATAAAAAAATATTGAATTATTTATTGAGTTAAGTTCAAAAATATGGTTCTTTTTACACAGCGCAAAAAAAATTTGGAAAGTGATTCAATTGATGAATTAAATTTTTTTGAATATCGAATTTTTATCATATTTAGAAAAAAATTAACTTTAGTTGAGCCGTTTACTTATTTAATTATGGATTTATTTTTTTAGATAAAAAAATTAAAAATATTACCGAAAATGATATTTTGAAAAAAAGTATAAAAATTATTTCAATATTTTTGGAATTTAAAAATACTTATTTAATAAATCGAATTTTAAAAGAGTTGGTAGAAGATGAGATTTTAAATTTTGAATCAAATTCTGAATTTAAAAAAACAAAAAAATTTATAAAATTTCTAAAAAGTATAAAGATAATTTTTTTGAAGACAAAAAAATTTTTTTAAAAAGATTAAGACAACTTGTGATTTTAGGTTTATCGGAATTTAAAAAAATAACAATATTAGTCAATTCAATGAAAATATATTAATAAATTATAAAGAATATAAACGAATTGAGCTGCAAATCTTACTGGATTCAAAAAGTTCCAAAAAGGAAGCTGGAGAGCTGGATATGCTAATACTGAAAAAAAGATATTTGCCTTTTTTGTAACTTACGACAAGTCTCATATTTTACAAGAAAATTTAAAATATGATAATTCGCTGCATTCAGATGACATAATTCAATGGATAAGCCAACCCAAAACTTACCACGCCTCAAGTGTCGGCCAAATGTTTATAAAAACACAGGGAAAAAAAGGTATAAAGTTCATATTTTTGTAAGAAAATTTGCATTTTTAGACAATAAAAAGACAAACCCATTTATTTATCTAGGAAACGCAAATTATTACAAAAGTTATGGTGATAAGCCAATGACAATACTTTGGAAACTAAAAAAAATAAAAATTCCTTTTTGAAATAATTAAAGATGTGGTCATATAAAAATTATAAATAAAAATAAAAATTGAAATATTTAATAAAGTTTAAATATTTCAATTTTTATTTTTTATTTTTGCTTTATTTTTTTATATTTTTTTAAAAATTTTGTTATACTAATTTTTTTACAAGAGTTGCATTAATTACAGCATACAAATTTTTTTGCATCTTTTTCAAATTTTACACTATATTTATAACCTTTTTCAGTTTTTTTCTATGTTTTCAGGCAGTTTACTCAATTCAAGTCCATTTTCTGCATTAATTAGAGCAATTTTTTTAAATTTCGTATATTTTTTTGAAGGTTTATTTTGAAAGATTACATTTATATCAAGATTAATCGCTTTATTTTTTTCAGCCAGTATTTTTTTCTTTTTCAGTTTCAGATATATCTGTAATTTTTGAAGAAATTTTTTTACAACTTCAGGCTTTTTCTGGAGCTGCTCCTTCGCTGTTTGTAAGTATCAATATTTTGTCATTTTGTCTATTTGCATTAGATATTTCAAATACAATTTTTTTCAAAATTTTTTTAACATCTTTCACTTTCACATTTTTTTGCCTTTAGATCCAGTGTATTTCCAGTTATCACATCAATAGGTGCAGGTTTATTATCTTTCACGTTTATATTACGGCTTCCTCTTCCTCCAAAGAGTATACTTTCTTTTCCAAACAATACAGAATTGCCTTCTATTACAATCTTATTATTTATAACAGAACCTCTATGGCTATAACCACCATAAACATTACCACCAATTTTTGAGTTACCTTTTATTATTATTTCGTTGTCACTAACTACTGAATTTTGTCCAGCGCCACCATAAATACTTCCACCTCTTACTGTTTTTACTCCATCTCTTTCCCAAAACCCATTTGTTGCAAGAACTCCACCATTAATAATTACCTTATTATTTTTTATTTCAGGAAATTTGTTGTTGTTGTCTTCCACTGCTCCAAAAACACGTTCAAGAGGTTTTCCACCTGAATTAATATAAACAGTGTTTCCTTTAGCACTTGAAGAAATACCAAATGAATTTTCCAGTTTTTCAAATCCTAACGCTTGAGTAGCTTTATTATCTTTTGGATACATTACTATTTCCTTTGCAAGAAGACTCGTACTCAGCATTGCAATCCCCGCTAAAACAATTAATCCTTTTTTTAACTGACTTCTCATTTTCATAATATCCTCCTAAAAAGTATTTTTTTCCCAAATTAAATTTTTAAACACAAAAAAATTTAATCTTAGATAAGTTTAGATATATTTTACTCCTAATTAGTTTGAATGTCAATTATTAAGTTAATAAAAAAATATTATAATTTATTTTTTTATAAAAAAATTATTCTTTTTATTACTAAAAAAATGTGATATAATAAAATTGAAAAAAATATTAAAATAAGGAGAATCTTAAAATGCCAGTTTATTACAATGCGGATAAAAAAAGACTTGGTATACTACGTTTTTATGCCAAAAGATTATAAAAGGTATAAACAAAAAAATATAAAAAAACTGGATTTAAAAAAAGAAAAAAAGATGCACAGCAATATGAATACGAATTTAAGTTAAAAAAATTTCAAAGTCAATGAATATGACTTTTTAATTCTTTATACGAAATATATTTCGATGACTATAAAAAAAGATATAAAGCCAACTACGGTAAATACAACACAAACTCTTTTTCAGTATACATATTTTACCTTTTTTTGGGGAAAATGGAGCTTTGCAAAAATTACTCCTTTTTGTAATTCGGGAATGGCAAAATGAAATACTTGAAAAAGAAAAAAATAACAATAAAAAAACTCAGTGAAAATACGAAGTCAAGTTTATTTTTCTGCACTAAAAAGTTTATTTAGCTGGGCTGTGAAATATCATGAATTAAATGAAAATCCATGTAAAAATTTAGGCTCATTTGGAACAAAAATCAAAATGAAATGAATATTTGGTCATTTGAAGAATTTGATACATTTATAAACAAATTAAAACGAATTTGGGAAAAAAATATTTTGTAGAAATGATGGCTTTTTAAAACATTATTTTTGGACTGGAATGAGAGTTGGCGAACTTATGGCTTTAACATTTGGAGATGTAGATCTTGAAAATAAAATGATAGATATCAATAAGACACTTTCAAAAGTTAAAGGAAAAAGTTTATATTACTGCTCCAAAAAAACTTTAGGTTCAAAGAGAAAAAAATTTTAATTCCGGAAATTTTTATTAAATGATTTAAAAATACTATTTTTGAGAATTTTGATATTGTATCTACAAAACGAATTTTTTTGAAATAAAAACTGCAAGACTCCGATATATTTTTGACAAAGTTTACAAATGTGCTAGGCTTAAAAAAAGAATAAGGATTCATGACTTTAGACATTCCCACGCTTCATATTTACTTTTTTTAAAAGCTGACATTACAGCAATAAGCAAGCGATTAGGACATGACAATTTACAGACGACAATAAATACATATTCACATCTGTATAAAGATGCAAAATACTCAATTAATTGACAAAATAAATAACACAAAAAAATAAAAATAATTTTTTTATAAAATAGAACTTTTTCTAGAACTTTTTTTAAATTTTTAAAAATACATCCGAAAGCCTAAATTAATTTAATTAAATACATTTTTTTCTATTTATGATTGACATAAATATAATTATTCTGTTTATAAAAAAATTAGTGATACTTTTATAAAAAAATCTTTCACTAATTTTTTTATTTTTATAAAAATTTTGACCTTCATATATCAATTTTTAAAATAGATTTTTTTACATCGTCGATACTTATGTTGAAATTTTTTTATTTTTTTCGTTATTATAAGGCTTTATTTTTTTGAAATTTTTAAATTTTTTTATATTTTTTTCGATTAATTTTATAAAATTAAAAAAACAAAAAAAATAAAAAAATTAAATTTTTATTTAATATTGAATGTTGACTTTTTTGAAAAAAAATGTGTGATAATATTATTGTTAGAGAAAATTAAGATGGATATATAAAATTATTAAATTATGATTATCTTGTGATTTTCCCAAAACAGTAAGAAAGTTTGGAGGAAATATTATGAAAAAGTTGACAAAAGATTTAGAAAAACTGGGAATAGTAAATGTAGCAAAAATTTACAGAAATTTAACACCTGCTGAACTTGTTGAACGTGCATTAGAAAGAAAGGAAGGAACTTTATCAGAAACTGGGGCTTTGGTTGTACAAACTGGAAAATATACAGGGCGTTCGCCTAAAGATAAATATATAGTTGATACTTTGCAAATTCACGATAAAATCGCTTGGGGTGATGTGAATAAACCAATTGAAAAGCAAAAATTTGAATCTATTTACAATAAATTAATTGCTTATTTACAAAATAGAGAAATATTTGTGTTTGACGGAATGGCTGGGGCTGATCCAACTTGTAGAAAAAAGTTTAGAATCATAAATGAACGTGCAAGTCAAAATTTATTTATTCATCAATTATTAATTCGACCAACCGAAGAAGAATTAAACGATTATGGACATGCTGACTTTACAATAATTGCTGCTCCTGGATTTAAGTGTAATGCTAAAATTGACGGGATAAATTCATCAGCTGCGATAATTATTGATTACGAAGCAAAAGTCGGGATTATTTGTGGAACAGAATATTCGGGAGAAATAAAGAAAAGTGTATTTTCAATAATGAACTTTATAATGCCTGAAATTGATGTTCTACCTATGCACTGCTCTGCCAATATGGATCCTAGAACGGGGGAAACTGCAATATTTTTTGGACTTTCAGGAACTGGTAAAACTACACTTTCTGCAGATCCAAATCGTAGATTGATTGGTGACGATGAACATGGATGGTCAGATCATAGTATTTTTAACTTCGAAGGTGGATGTTATGCAAAATGTATAAATCTTGATCAAAAACATGAACCTGATATTTTTTATGCGATAAAGTTTGGAAGTTTGGTAGAAAATGTTGTAATGAATCCTAAAACTCGTGAATTTGATTTTTACGATAAAAGTTTAACTGAAAATACAAGAGTTGGTTATCCTATTAGTCATATAAATAATGCACAAATTCCTGGAATTGGTGGAATTCCTAATGTTATAATATTTTTGACAGCGGATGCTTTTGGAGTTTTACCACCTATTTCAAGACTTTCAAGAGATACTGCTATTTACCACTTTTGTGACAGGATTTACTTCTAAATTAGCAGGAACTGAACGAGGAATTACAGAACCACAGCCAACATTTTTCAACTTGTTTTTGGTGAACCATTTATGCCGCTTGATCCACTGGTTTATGCTGAAATGTTGGGGAAAAAAAGATAGAATTGCATAATACAAAAAGTATTTTTTTAATAAATACAGGATGGTCTGGAGGTCCTTATGGTGTTGGAAGTCGTATGAACTTAAAATATACAAGAGCTATGGTTACTGCAGCATTAAATGGAGAATTGGATGAAGTAGAATATCGACACGATGATATATTTAATGTAGAAATTCCTCAATATTGTCCAAATGTTCCAAATGAATTATTAAATCCAATAGATACTTGGGCTAATAAAGAAGCATACAATGCTGCTGCAAAAAAATTAGCAAAAATGTTTAGAGAGAATTTTGAAAAAAAATACCCAAATATGCCAGAACACATTGTAAATGCTGGTCCTGTATCTTTTAAATAGGTAAAAAAAGACAGTTAGTAATATTTAAACTACTTTGATTAATTTTTTTATGTTTAGATATTACATAACTGTCTGTTTTTACACTTTTTGTGTTTATTTTAGTTTGTTAATGATTAGATAACAATAAAATGTAATAATAAATAATGACAAAGATAAAAATGAGGATGATTTTTATGGGAAAAATAAAAATAACAGAAACTTCTCTAAGAGATGGACATCAATCACTTATGGCAACGAGAATGACGACCGCTGAAATGATTCCAATTATAAAAACTATGGATAAAGTTGGATATTATGCGATGGAAGTTTGGGGAGGAGCTACTTATGATGCAGAAATTAGGTTTTTGAATGAAGATCCTTGGGAAAGACTGCGAGAAATTAGAAAAAGAGTTAAAAATACTAAGTTGCAAATGCTTTTAAGAGGGCAAAATTTACTTGGTTACAGGCATTATGCTGATGATATTGTTGAAAAATTTGTGGAACTTTCTATAAAAAATGGTATTGATATTATTAGGACTTTTGATGCGTTAAATGATATACGAAATGTTAAAAAAGTTGTTGAAAGTACAAAAAAATATGGAGGACACAGTCAACTTGCAATTTGCTACACAATAAGTCCCGTTCATACGATTGAATATTATAAAAAACTTGCGTTTGAAATGCAAAATATGGGTGCAGATTCTATTGCAATAAAAGATATGTCAGGAATTTTATTGCCAAATGTAGCTTACAAACTTGTCAGCGAATTAAAAAGTATTTTAAATATACCACTTGAATTGCACACTCACTCAACTGCTGGAATGGCGGGAATGAGTGTTTTAAAAGCTATTGAAGCTGGAGTTGATATTATTGACACTGCTATTTCACCTTTTGGTGGTGGAACTTCTCAACCACCTACAGAATCAATTGTAAGAGCTTTACAAGGGACAGAATATGACACAGGATTAAATCTTGAACTTTTTAAAAAGAAGTCGAAGAATATTTTTAAACCCAATTAGAAAAAAATATATTGATAACGGAATTTTAAATCCTAAAGCATTAGAAATAGAACCTAATATTGTGGAATATCAGCTACCCGGTGGAATGCTCTCAAATTTATTATCTCAATTAAAAAGCACAAAATGCTCAAGATAAATATGAAGATGTACTTAGAGAAATTCCAAAAAGTTCAGTAAAGATTTGGGGTATCCGCCATTGGTTACTCCTATGAGTCAAATGGTTGGAACCCAAGCTGTTTTTTTAATGTTTTTGACTGGAAATAGATATAAAATTATTCCGAAAGAAATAAAAAGATTATGTAAAGGGAATGTATGGAAAATCTCCTGTGCCGATTTCTGATGAAATAAAAATTATAATTGGAGATGAAAAAAATATTTACTGGAAGACCTGCTGATTTAATAAAAAGATGAATATGATTTTGATGAAAAAAAGAAATTGGAAATTTGGCAAAATCGGATGAAGATATATTGACTTACGCTTGTTTTTCCACAAAATTGCAAAAAGATTATCTGAAAAAATATTTTTGAGAAAATAGAAACTAAAGCAAAAAAACAAAAAAATCAAAAGAAAGAGAAAGAGAAAGAAAAAAATGAAGAAAACAAAAATTTATAATATTAATGTAATTTTTTAAAAAAATAATATTTTATAAAAAAATTTTTGAATTTATTTTTAGTTTGAAAGGAATAATTCATGATGAAAAGCATTTTTATTTGGAAATTCAGTTGTGTCATTTAAAGATGCAATTTATATTACTATCGTAAGCATGGCAATTGTTTTTCATATTATTATTAATTTCATTTGTATTGTCATTTTTTTAAATATTTTTTTCTAGTAAAAAAATGATGAAAAATAATATCCAAATTAATAAAAAAACTAAATAAACATAATGAAATTTTTAGAAAATTTGGATGAATTTGATAAAAAGAAAAATGAAAAATATAAAAAAATTTAATATGGAAAAAAATAAAAGATGAAACTATGTTAGCAGCTTTGATGGCGGCTCTTATTGACGCATCTGAAGATAATGAAAATTGTTATATTAAAGTTAGAAATATAAAGGAAATTAAATAATTTACAAATAAAAAGGGGTATACAAATATGATTAAATTATATAAAATCAAAATTGGAGAAAAAAATTTATGAAGTTGAAGTTGAATCTGTTACTGAAAAAGAAGGATCTATCTTAACTTCAGATGATTTTGAATAATAAACAAAAAAAGAAGAACAGAGAAAATATGACAAAAAAATAATATAGAATTTATAAAAGCTCCTATGCAAGGACTTATTGTCGATGTAAAAGTTAAAGTTGGTCAAAAAAAGTGAAAAGTGGAGATGAAGTTGTTATTTTAGAAGCTATGAAAAATGGAAAAATCCTATTGTTTCGCCTAATGATGGAACCATTAGTGAAATTAAAGTATCTAAAAGGAAACAGTGTAAACTCTGATGATATATTAGTAATATTGTCAAAATAAAAATTTTATAAATTATATTTTATTAATAATTACAAAAAAATAATTTAATTTATAAAAAAATCTTTTAGATAAAAAAATAAAAAGATAAAAAAAGTAAGAATAAGAAAGGGATGTTTTTAATATGGAACTACTAAAAAAATTCTTTACGGAACAACAGGATTATCGATGATAACTATAAAGCAAATTATTATGATAATAATTGCTTTTAATATTATTATATTTGGCAATAAAAAAACAATACGAACCTTACTTTGCTTCTTCCAATCTCTTTTGAATGTTACTTATAAATTTACCATCTGTTGCAAATGAAGGACTTATGGAAAAAGGTGGACTTTTGTATTATTTGTATCAAGGGGTAAAACTTGGAATTTATCCCCCATTAATATTTTTAGCAATAGGAGCAAGTACTGATTTTGGGCCTCTTATTGCCAATCCTAAAAGTTTACTGTTAGGTGCTGCTGCAATTTGGAATTTTTTTGTTGCATTTATTGGAGCAATTTTACTTGGATTAACTGGAAAAGAAGCCGCTTCAATTGGAATTATTGGCGGAGCTGATGGACCAACTGCTATTTATTTGACAACCAAACTTGCACCACATTTATTGGGATCAATTGCTATTGCAGCCTATTCTTATATGGCTTTAGTTCCAGTTATTCAACCACCAATTATAAAACTACTTACAACAAAAAAAGAAAGAATGGTTGAAATGACTCAACTTAGATTTGTAAGCCAAAAAGAAAAAATATTTTTTCCAATTGCAGTCACAATTATCGTAATTCTTTTAGTTCCATCATCTGCTCCATTAATCGGAATGTTAATGTTAGGAAATCTTATAAAAGAAGTTGGAATCGTTTCAAATTTAGTTGAACATGTGAGAGGAGCATTGTTATATTGTATTACAATAGTTTTGGGAATGACAGTCGGAGCAACTGCTAATGCACAAAACTTTTTAAGTCTAACAACAATAAAAATTATTATTTTAGGATTAATTGCGTTTTCCTTTTGGAACAGTTGGAGGCGTGTTATTTGGAAAAATAATGTATAAATTTTCAAAAGAAAAGGTAAATCCAATGATTGGTGCAGCTGGAGTTTCAGCAGTTCCTATGGCAGCAAGAGTTGTTCAAAAAATAGGTCAAAAAGAAAATCCACGAAATTTTTTGCTAATGCATGCAATGGGACCAAATATCGCTGGAGTAATTGGTTCAGCTGTTGCTGCAGGAGTTCTTTTGATTATATTTAAATAATTTTATATAAATAAAAAAAATAGAAAAAGGAGACAAAGATAATATGAAAGAAAATAAAGAAAATGTAAAAATATATAAATTTGATGTAATTGATTCGACAAATGATTATTTGAGAAGAGATCATAATAACCACGAGGAATTTGATGTTATTTCTGCAGAAATTCAAACACACAGTAAAAGCTCGTAGAAACAACGATTGGGTTTCACTTGAAGGAATGGCTACATTTAGTTTCTTTTTAAATGAAAAAGAAATAAAAAAATGGAAGATTATTTGAAACTCCCACTACTTGCTGGACTTGCCGTAATAAATGGATTGAAAAAAAGTTGAAAACTTAGATTATAAATTTAAATGGACAAATGATGTTTATTTAGAAAACAAAAAAATTATGTGGAATTTTAATGGAAAAAAAGCAGACGATATCTATATTGTAGGAATTGGTTTAAATGTAAATAATATTTTTGCCAAAAATTTTTTTGGAAAATAAGGCTATTTCGTTGACTCAAATAAAAAAATAAAGAATATGAAATTGACGAGATTATAACAAATATTGTTTATGAGTTTAAATTATTATTTAAACATTTAGAAAATGGATTTTTGGAAAAGAAATTTTAAGCCAAATTAACGAAATAAATTATTTAAAAAAATAAAAAAATATTGAATTAAAGTTTGGAAATGAAATTATTTCAGGAATTGCACAAGATATTAACAAAGATGGAGAAATTGAAATTTCAATTCCTCAAGATGAAAAAAACAAAAAAAGTGTAATTAAAAAGTTTTTTTCAGTTGGAGAAGTTTTTTGAAAAAAAATTAAGATATTTTTAAAAAATTTAACAAGGGATTTATGATCCCCTTGTTATTAATTTATTATTTAGATTCTCCACCCATTTTTTTCCTGTTTAACTTTATGATCAACAACATGTCTTTTAGCCAGTTCATCTTTTCACATCTTGAATAGTAAGCCCTTGCTCAATCATTAAAAACCAAAGTGTGATAATACAAATCTGCAATTTCATATCTCAATTCATCATTATCATTATTTTTAGCCCCAATTATAACTTCCGTACATTCTTCTCCAACTTTTTTTCAAAAATTTTTATCAAGCCCTTTTTTTCAAATAAATAAGTCGTATAAGATTTTTTTCATTTGGATTAATTTTTTTCTATCTTTTTATCAATTCATAAAGTTTTTTTCAGGCGTAAAACTGCTATAATCTTCTGCTTCAAACAACGAGTTAAAAAGCAGCTCTCAGCACCAGTATGACAAGCAGGCCCATCTTTTTTTACTTCCACAAGCAAAAGCATCCGCATCACAATCATATTTTTATCGAAACAACATGCTGATAATTCCCTGAAGTTTCCCCTTTTTAACCAAAGTTCTTGTCTACTTCTGCTAAAAAAACAAGTTTTTCTTATCTCTTAAAGTTATTTCAAGACTTTCTTTATTCATATATGCAAGTGTCAGTACTTCTTTTGTATAATAATCCTGTATTATCGCAGGAACAAGCCCTTTTTTTCATCAAATTTTTATTTGCTCTATATTCATTTTTTTACCTCTTTTCTAAAAATTATTTATTTTAATATTTTAATTTTTTTCTCAATAAGTAAATATATTTTTAATAAATCTTCCATTTCAAAAAAACAGAAACTTCGTAAATCATTTCTAAGCTAGTTCCCCAATATTCATGAATTAATCTATTTCTCATTCCTTTTATATTTTTCCCAATAAGAAAGAATATATCTGTTAAAAATATTTTTTTGTCTAACTTTTTGAATTTGCGAAATAGCTTCTCCAATTTTTTTCTAATTGTCTTTCAATATACCCGATTCTTCAATGTCATAAGAAAACTGAAGTATATTTCTCTTTCTTTTACACATAAATTACACTCCGTAAAATTTCTTCTTTTTATTTCATCTTTATATTTCTGAACTTTTGGATTTTTTTAAATTTATACTCAAACATACTTTCATCAACTAAATCCACTTTTTTTGAAAAAAATTTCTTCAAGTCTTTTGTGTAAATTACAAAAAAATTTTTGATACATTCCCTTTTTAAATTCCATCTTTACAAGAATATCGATATCACTATTAGCAGTATCACTATTTTTTTAGAAAAAAACTACCAAAAAGTCCTAATTTTAAAATTGAATATTTCTTTTTTTATTAATTTCTTTTTAATTTTTTTAAAATTTCTTCTTTTTTTCATAATAATTTCCTCTTAGTTCATTTTCAAAAATTTTTTTCTTATTAAAAAAATATCAAATTCTCATCTCAACACCGTTACTCTTCAAATATTTTTTTCAACTTCATAATTTCCACTTCCTTAAAATGAAAAAAATCGAAGCTGCAAGTCCCGCATCAATTCCTGGAATTTTAAATAAATCTCTAAAATGCTCCATATTTCCAGCTCCACCTGATGCAACTATTGGAATTGACAATTTTTTTGATAAAATTTCAAGTAATTCTAAGTCAAATCCATTTTTAACTCCGTCTGTGTCAATACTGTTTACAACAACTTCTCCAGCACCATTTTCCTGACCATTTACAAACCATTCTATCGCATCAATTCCAGTATTTTCTCTTCCGCCTTTTGCAAAAACTTTAAATTTACCATCAACTCGTTTTACATCAACTGACAAAACCACACATTGATCTCCATATTTTTTTGCAGCTTCTTCAATCAATTTTGGATTTCTTATTGCCCCAGAATTGACACTCACTTTATCAGCTCCAGCTTTTAAAACTCTATCAAAATCTTCCAGCGTATTTATTCCACCGCCAACAGTAAGCGGAATAAATATTTGACTTGCCACTTCTTTCAAAATATCTGTAAACAATCCTCTTTCCTCAACCGAAGCCGTAATATCATAAAAAACAAGTTCATCAGCCCCAGATTTATTATAAAATTTAGCAAGTTCAACTGGACTATCAACTTCTTTTATACCAGTAAAATTAACTCCTTTTACAACTTTTCCATTTCTCACATCCAAACAGGGAATAATTCTCTTTGCAAGCATTTTTTTATACCAACTTTCTTTTTAATAGATGTTGTTCAATAACTTAATATTTTTTTCTATAATAAGGGGCCTTTTCCCTTTGCTAAATTTTTTTAGTTATCAAACAGATTTACAATATTTAGATTTTTTTAATTTTTATATAAAATTTTTTTAAAATATTATTTACTGATATTAAGTACTTCTTTCAAATCAAGATTTCCTGAATAAATCGCCTTTTCCCACAATTGCTCCATAAATATGATTTTTGTTAAGCTCTTTAATTTCATCCAAAAAAAGTGATTCCACCTGAAGCAATAATATCTGAATTAACTACTTTCGACAATTTTTCTATAAATTTCAAGATTTGTTCCGCTTAACATTCCATCTTTTGAAATATCAGTATAAATTATTGTTTTCACACCTATATTCGATAATTTTTTGCAAAATTCAACCGAGTTCAATTCTACAGTTTCAGTCCATCCTTTAACCGCAACTTTTTCATCTTTCGCATCTACAGAAACTGCAATTTTATCGCCGTATTTTTTTACCATTTCCTTCAAAAAAATTTTTTTCATTTTCAACGGCAATCGTTCCTAAAATAACACGGTTTACTCCCAATTCAATATATTTTTTTATTCTTTCTTCATCACGGATTCCACCACCAACTTGAACAAAAAAATCACTTTTTTCAATCAATTCTTTTATAACCTCATAATTTTTTGTATTCCCATCTTTCGCTCCATCCAAATCCACAATATGAAGATTTTTTTGAATTATTTTTTTTAAAAAAGTCCAAAACTTCAACAGGATTTTTTAAAAAAATACTTCCACTTGGTTATAATCCCCTTGTCTCAATCTAACTGCCTGTCCGTTATGTAAATCTATCGCTGGAAAAAAATTTCTATCATAGTTATTTTTCTCCTTTTTTTAGTTTTTTTCAAATCTTTCTAATTCTTCATTAGTTAAATAATCTTTTAATATTTCAATTTGTTTTTTTGCCATCATATTATATATTGTTTTTTTATCATTGTCATCGTACCATTTTTACTAGTGCTTCTGAAAAATTTAGGTTCTTTAAAATTTATCACAAATGGACAATAACCTTTTGATACTAAAAAGTCCATTCATCATAAGTTGACCTGCTCTTTTTATTTCCATTACCAAAAAAAATTGAGTTTTTTGCTAAATCCATAAATAAATTTATTTCATCATAGTTTTTCGTTACTATTATATTTTTTTCACTTATATTGAAAAAAATATCATCAAATCATTAGGATTACTTCCACGATGTTTAGCTCCTGCAATTTTTTTATAGGCCATATTCTAAAAATCGCCTATGTTATCAAAATTATCATTTGAAGCAACATATCTATTAATCATTTTCAAAGTCTGCTTATCAAAAAAATAGATCATCTTTTTCTTAATAAATCCATTACATAATCCACTCCATTTTGAATACATTTAACAACCAAAAACATCTTTTTGGTCTAACATTATTAACTGGAAGATTATTTATCGTTGCCGAAGTTTGAGCAAAAAGTCATAGTTGAACCTTCACCTTCAGCTAATTTATGAATAAAATTTTCATATTCTAGTCCTAAAATATTCAAAGCTCTATTTTTTTACTTATTTTTATACATAAAAATTTACCTCTTTCTTAAAAATTAAATTATTTCACCAATTCACCCCAATTTTTTTCAATAATTTCAATCCAGTATCTCCAGATTTTTTTCAGGATGAAACTGCATTCCATAAACATTTTTTTATTTTTTTACAATTCCAGGAATTTTTTTGTTCCATATTCTGAATATGCAACAATATTTTTTTCATATCCGTTTTTTTGCAAAATATGAATGTACATAATACACATATTCTTCATTTTCAACATTCACATTTTTTTCAAAAATTTTATCATTTCTAAATTCATCATTTATTTTTCAAGTTGTTCCATCCCATATGAGGTATTTTTCAAATCAGAATTTTTCTGGAATATATTTTTTTATTTCCTCAACAGTTCCTTTTTATAAGTCCAAGTCCTTCAAATTCACCGTATTCATAACTTTTATCAAAAAGCATTTGCATTCCAAGGCAAATTCCTAAAAAAGGCTTCCCATTTTTTGCTTCATCTATCAAAATATCTTTTAACCCATATTTTTCAAGATTAGAAACAGCATCTCTAAAAGCCCCCCACTCCTGGCAAAATTATCCCTTTTCGCACTTTTTAATCTCTTCAACATCATTAGTCAGTTTTGTATCAAGTCCAACATAATTTAGTGAAGATAGCAAAGAGAAAAGATTACCCACTCCATAATCAATAACTGCGATCATAGTTTAAACTTCCTTTCTTTATACTTTTTATTTTTATTTTTTTGATAAATTTAAATCTTTTTACTTACTTAAATTATATCAAAAAAATATATTGTTGCAATTAAGAAAAAAATTTTTTTCATAAATAAAAAGGCCCCATTTTTTTATGAGACCTTTTTTTGCTCCCCTGCCAAGGAACATAATTTTTACATTATTTTTTTATACAATGTCAACTATTCAAAAAAATTTTTAATTTTTTTCACAACTTTATATTTCACTTTAACTCTTTTTTTCCAAAAAAATGCCATTCCAATATTTACAATTTCTTTTTACTCCACATTCCTTTAATAAAACAGGATATTTTTTTATTTTTCAATTTGACTCAATGCTTCCTCTGCTCTTTTTTTCAAGCGATTCTTCAGTTTTAGAAACTTTAAATTCAAATATATATCCAACATCTCTTTTTATTTATTGGATTTAAAAGCTAAATCATTTCTTCCATAGCCAGTTTCATTATTTGATAAAAACTGTGTACTCATTATCAAGATACAACATCATTCCTAAAATAAAAAGTATGATATGGTTTTTTTCTGTTTTTAGAAGTATCGTGATAACTCATTGACACTAAAAAAATATTTCATTTAAAAGTTCTTCAAATCTGTCAAAATCGAAGTTTTTTTAAATGCTTTTTATCATTTCTCTAAATCTGCTAAAACCTCCTAAATTTTTGAACAAACATATCTTTAAAAAAATGTTTTAACTTCATAATTTGGTAATTTTAAAAGCATATTCATTCATAGCAATTTTTTTCTTCAACAGTCAAATACCCTCCAAAAAAAGTAATAACTGCCAAACTTCTTGTGGATCTTTCAATC